>MDSW01101380.1_pt1 | contig 39016 bp, 35 predicted proteins | sample 811171 | NCBI WGS metagenome assembly MDSW01 (sample SAMN05326641, study PRJNA326480) | marine metagenome | isolation source: seawater | place: Atlantic Ocean: North West | collected 2012 | reverse complement strand
CTATCAAAATTTATATCTCCCTGGTAAGAATATTTTAAGTGGCGGAAATAGAACTAAGGATAATTATAAAAATAAAGATTACTTTTTTTCAATTATCACAGTTGTTTTAAATAACGCCAATTTTATAGAAGAAACCATAAAGTCAGTGATTGAACAAAATGCTGATGTAGAATACATAATAATTGATGGTGGTTCTACCGATGGAACTCTAGATACAATTAAAAAATATGAAGAATTTATAAATCTTTGGATTTCAGAAAAAGACTTTGGAATATATGATGCTATGAATAAAGGAATAAAATATTCATCAGGTAAATACTTGGGAATTATTAATTCAGGTGATTTATATAATTCTAATGCCTTATCAACAATAAAAGGTTATTTTACTAAACATGAAAAATTAGATTTTATATTTGGAACAGTTCATAAAAAAATATTAAAATCAGGTTTCAAAAAAAATAAAATATATTGGTCATTTGATTTTTACCCCAGTCATTCAAGTGGTTTCTTTATTTCAAACAAAGTTCAAAAAAAGTTAGGTTTATATAATACAAAATTTAAATTATCTGCAGATCATGACTTATTTTTCAGATTAATAAAAAATAAATTTAAAGGTATAGCAACAAAAAAAAGTGAATTGATTGGATATTTTACGAAAGATGGAGGCTCTTATTCAAGTACTATTAATTTTTTTGATCAATTTAATGAAGAAATAAATATCCGATTAAAAAATGAACAAAATGTATTATCAATTATATTTGTCATTTTATTAAACTATTTAATGAAATTTGCCAAAAATAAAAAAAGATCTATTTCCATTAAACAATGTTTAAACTTAATTAAAAATTCATTAAAAATTAAGCAAAAATGAAGCTAATTGCCAGAAATAATTGTCCAATTTGTAAAAGTTTTTCTACACAATTAATTTATAAATTGTCATATAAAGATTCAAAAATTAAAAATTTTTTAAATATTTATTATAAAAATAGATTACCATTAGATTTAATAGCTGAATATAATTATGAGTTAATCGAATGCAACATTTGTAAGTTTATTTTCCAAAAATTTATACCTGATGAAAGTTTTTCACAACAACTCTACGAAAAATATATTTCTCCAGATGAAAGTTTAAAAAAAAAAGAAAACAATATTGAGAATATAAAAAAAAAATATCACAACGAGTTAAATTTAATTAAAAAATTATTTAATTTTAAAAATATTAGTGTTTTAGAGTTTGGAGCGGGTTGGGGGTTTTGGTCGACAGAAGCAAAAAAAGCTGGCTTTAAAATAGATTGTTTAGAACTATCAAAAAAAAGAATTGATTATATGAAAAACAAAGGCCTCAAAGTTATTAGCAATATAGAAAAAAATTATAATAAATATGATCTTATTTATTCAGATCAAACTTTTGAACACATAAACAATCCAAAAGAAACTCTTGAATTGCTAAATTTATCATTAAATAAAGGTGGTTATATTTTATTAAATTTTCCATCAGCTTTTGGTTTTAAAAATAAAGTTAAAAAAAATTACTATCCTCAAAAGGATGCAGCCCATCCGCTGGAACATTTGAATTTATATAATAGATCTAGTATGAAATTTTTAATTAAGAATACGAATTTGAAGATTATAAATTTTAGAAGTTTTAATTTTTTCAAGTTAAAATATTTATACAAAGATATAAAAAATCTTTTATATTTTGATAGTATTCTTTTAAAAAAGTTAATTAAATGAGGCTTAAAAATATATTATTAATTTTTAGGCATTTTATATAAGAAATAAACATTAGATTATATAATAAACAAAATGTATAATTAATTATAATTGAAATTTTATTAAACTATTTCATATTGTTTTCTAAAAATAAAAAAATTTATTAAAAAAAATGTACTCAAAATTAAAAATATTGAATTTTATTATAAATTTTTTTGGTGCTAATGCTTATAGAAAAATAAGTGATGAAAAAATTTTAAATCTTATAAAATTATTTAAGCCAACTAAAACAGAATTTGATCTTATTCGGATTGGCGATAAAAATGATGGAGGTTATTTAATTCCAGATATAGTTAATGAGATTAAATACTGTTTTTCTGGAGGTGTTGGTCATACAAATGAATTTGAATCACAATTAGAAAAATTGGGGATAAAATCTTTTCTTGCTGATTATAGTGTTAATGAGCCCAAAGACTTAAATAATTTTGATTTTAAAAAAAAATTTTTAGCAAGTTATACTGATACAAAAACAATAGATGTTAATTCATGGTTAAAAAGTTTTGTTAATGAATGTGAATTAGAAAAATCTATTTTAAAATTAGACATTGAGAAATCAGAATATGAAGTCATAAATTCTATCGAAGAAAATTTGTTAAAAAAGTTTAGAATACTAATAATAGAATTTCACGGTTTAGAAATGATAGATGAGGAAAATTTTTTTTTAAAACTAAAAGCAGTAAAAAATAAAATACTTAAAAATTTTTTAACAGTCCATATACACCCAAATAATTGCTGCGGTATTCATAATGTTGGAAAATTTAAAGCTCCTTCTGTTTTGGAGGTTAGTTATTTAAATAAAAAATTTGCCAAAAAATCAGTGGAACAATACAATCTGCCCCATAAACTAGATGCTAAAAATAAATTAAAATATAATGATATATTGCTTCCAAATTATTGGTATAAAAATAATTTATAATTTTTTATATAGATCTTTTCTTAAATATAAAGCATTGCAATATAATCTTTTATCATTAAAAAAATTAATCCTTTTATCAAGTGCGATCAACCTATAATTATTAACTAAATTTTTTTCAATTTCATAAAAATTTGAATATTTCTCATAATAATCTCCCATTATTATTTCTAGTTCAATAATATTAAATATTCCTTTGCTTATAGATTTTCTGCCTCCCTGAAGAACCTTAGTTTCATTTCCTTGAGTATCGATTTTTAAAATATGCACATTTTCTAATTTATGTTTCTTGCAAAAATAATCTAAAGTTAAAACATTAACGATTTGTTTATTAAATTTATTTTTTAATCTATTTTGTTTGTTTAATTTATGAAAACTACTCAAGACATTATCTTTATAATCGAAAAAAAATTTTTTTTGATTTTTATCTCCTACAGCACAATTGTATAAAAATAAATTTTTTTTATTATTATAATTTTTCTTTAATTTATAATAAGCATATTTGCTGGGTTCAATCGAATAAATCCTAGATTTATCAAATAACTTTATAAATCTGTTGATTGATTGACCTGTATTAGCACCTATATCAATAATATTAAGATTACTCTGTTTAAAAATTTTTTTTAATATGTCATCAAAATTTTTAATATTATTTTTTTTAATTAAAGATATTTTATATCCAAATAAATTTAAAAATTTTTGAAATATGATTTTCATAATAAAGTTTGTTATTTATATTTGTAATTTAAATCAATTATATCATCGTACTCATTCCAGCTTCCATCAAGTTTTACAGGGCTTATTTCGTATTTTTTTTTAATTAAATAATTTAAGAAATTTGTCATATCAATTTTTTCAAATTTTTTTTTATTTTTCTTTTGTGAATTAAAATAAAGTTTTTTTATTTGATCTAATTTATTTTTTGAAATTTTAATAACTCCGACATATCTACCATCAATTTTATTTATATCTTTTGTTGGTTTTCCAAGTTCTATTATCTGATTTTTTCTAATTTTGAGACTTTCAGAGTCAGTCAAAAGTTTTTTCTTTTTCTTCCACATTTTTTTCCATTTGAAATCGACAAGTGTTGCAATGTTACTATTAAAATTAATTAATTTTAAAATATTTTTTTTATTATAAATAATATCTGAATAGGTAATTATTATATCTGAATTGTGAATTTTTTTTAGTGCGTTAAAAAGTGTATATACCATATTGGTGCTTTTAAATTTTTTATTGTATGAATATCTAAAATTTTTACCAAATTTTTTTTTAATTAGTTTTTCTTTAAATCCTGTTGCAAAAAAAATATTTTTTTTTTTAATTTTGTAATATAGAAAATTCTTTATTATTCTTTCTAGTAAAGTCTGTCCTTTAATTTTAATAAATCCTTTTGGTTGATCAGAATTAAGTCTAGACCCTAGACCTGCACAAAGTATTATAATCTTCATTTTTTGTAAAAATTAATAAGTTGAAATAGAGTCTTGAGATTTATTTCTCTTTCAGGATGCCACATAATTCCTAATATTTTCTTTTCTCTTATCGTATACATTTCTATATTTTTTTTTTCATCAATACCAATAACTTTTAATTTTTTTGACAAATCTTTAGGACCAATACCATAGTCATGAAAACTATTTACATTCAATTTATTCACTTTAATAAATTCATTTTTTTCCAAAAAAATATTATGTCGAGTCCTCATATGAAATCGAACTTTTCTTATTTTACCTCCAAAATATAAGTTTAATAATTGTGCTCCTCGACATATGCCTATTATGGGAATTTTAAGCTTAATTGCTTCTTTAATTAGGTTATTTTCAACTTTATTTCTTAATTTGGAATCTTTTTTATTAGTAAATATATCGTTACCACCAGCCAATATAAGTAAATTATTTTTTTTTAATATCTTTTTAGATAAAATTATGTTGTTAGGTAAAAGACTATAATTAATTTTTTTTTTTTCAAAAACTTTGATCCAATAATGATCAATAAAGTCTATATACCCTTTGTAATATTTTTTAATATTTGATGTTATGGCTAATTTAATCAATTTATTTCATATCTCCGATATTAAATTTTTCTAATTTGCAATTTATGTTTACAAACTTTTTGTTTAATATTTTTGAATAGTTATCCTCCCCACATCCTATTATTGCAGGCAAATTCAGTTCTTCGCACCTTATAGACATATGTGAATTAACTCCACCAAATTTTGTAATTAAACCTTTAATTTTATGTGAAAATATCCAATCAAAACCAGGATCTGCATTTTCTATAACAACAATTTTATTTTTTAACTTTGTTTTTTTTGACTTATCGTCTAAAAAAAGAATTTCTCCTGATACATTTTTATCTGTTATAAAATTAGGTTTTGATAAAAGTATTGAAGAAACAAAAAAATCATTATTTGAAACGATTAAATATGGTAATTTTACAAAATTAAAATATTCACTATTAATAGTATTTTTTTTATTTATCAAATTAAGATTTTTTAAATCATGTTTATCTTTAATTTTAAGAATATCATTAATATCGATGTTTGAAATTTTATCATAAAAATTATTTTTTTTTGCATATTTTCTTAATAATTCAATACTATCGCTTAAAGATCTAGTAAATATAAACTTATAGTTTTCCCTTAATTTAAGTGAGCCAATAAAAAATGATAATAAATTTTTCGCATCAATATTGATTTTATTTTTTTTTAAAATTAAGTTTAATTTTTTATATTCATTTTTCTTTATTAAATTATTGAAATTATTTAAATTAAAATTTAAAAGTAAATTTAGTTCATTATTATCTAATTTATTTGTTTTCACTATCTCGTCGTATCTTTTGTTCAAAATATCGTAGCTATTAGGTCTCAAGTGAAAATATTTTTTATTGAAATATATTTTATCAATTTTTTTATTTTTTAATTTCTTTTTATCAGAAATGTAATCATGAGAAATTGTCTTTAATTTACTTAAAATATTAAAGTAGGTGGATTTTGATAAAACTTTTGAGTCTACTAATGAGTTCAAGATTTTTTTTGAAATAAATGCGTTCCTTGCTTGCATAGAAAATGGTATTAAGCCTAGTTTTCTACATTGATTTAACAGTTTTTTTGAGAAATTTATTTCATTATTATCTTTTTTTAAATAATTGCTAATTATTTTAACTCTATATTTCTCTAAGCCAATTATATCATTATTCATTTTATTAAAATTGAAGATATAATTTTTTAATATGTTATTTGTTAGTTTTTTTAATGAATCATAAAATTCTTTTTTTTCTGTTTTATTTAAAAAAATATAATATTTATTAATTTTCTTATCTAATCCAAAGTAAAAACAGTTTTCTGTAATTTCAAATTCAATCTTATCATGAAAAAAAGGGTTCTTTATTAATTGATCTATCCAATAATTAATTATTTTTTTTTGAGTCTTGATATTTAAATTGTTGGGTAAAAATGAATTAAATGACATTCTTAGGTCTATGTAAGGTTTTCCAGTAAATGAGTACATTAATTTTGGTTTTTTTAATTTTTTATAACCCATTATATTTCTAGCAGTTGCCCAAACATTATTTGTAACTATGTGTTTATATAAAGAGTAGGAGAATAAATTTGGTTGAAATCCAATTATTTCAGCTGGATTCCAGTCTGGCATCAATCCAAATAAACCTTTATTTCCATATTTTCTATTTCTAAGAATAATTTTTTTATACTTTTTTTCACTTTTAATTAGCAAGTTATTAAATTTATTTTGATCAATATTTTTCCACTTAAATGAAGTAGAAATTGGTCGTATTTGAAGAATGAAAACTTTAAAATTTTTATCTAATGCAAATTCAATGTCTAGTGGTTTGAATTGATAAGCTTTTTCTATTTTCTTTATAGCCTCAATAATTTTTTTAAACTTAAGAGATCTGATGTTTTTTGTTGTTTTTTTTGAAACATACAAAACTCTAAAACTATCCTTGTCGCCAGAAGTTACAGAAAGAGTTGATTGCGATATATCATTATAATTTATTGTAAAATATGGCGCACCATCTCCAAGTGTATAATTTGTAATTACCCCACTACAAATTGAATTTTGTACAAAATTTTGAACCAATAAATAATTTTTTTGAAAATTTGCATTTTTTTTATCAAATTTAAAATATTGTTTAATTAAATTATCAACAGCAAAGATAATATTTTTCTTATCATTTTTAATATTTATAAAACTATCAAATTTTCCAGCTAATGAAGATTTTGACGAGTCCTCATTATAATATGACGATCTGATGCAAATTCTATGTTGCAATTTATTATTAATCTTTTTAATTAGAATGGTTTTATCCTTTTTCCATTCTGAAACATTAAAATAAATAAATTTTGGTATTTCTAAATTTTTAATTTTAAATTTTGATAGACTTTCTAAATTCTTAGCTTTATTTAAAAACATAGTTTAAATAAATATAATATAAGTATTAAAATACTTTTATATTTCTTTCTTTAATTAAGTTTTTTATTTGATTTGTTTTTTTTAAAAAATTTTTTTTTGTACAATCATTTGTTAAATATAAATGAGCTTTTTTTGGGTGATTAAACGGCAAATCTACTCCTACAACATTTTTAATTTTTTTGTTAATTGCCTTTTTATATAAATTTTTGTAGTCTCTTTTAATTAAAGATTCGAGCTTTGCTTTTATATAAACTTGAATAAAATTTCTTAAATTTTTTCTACACCATTTTCTGTATTTTTCTGAAGTAATATTTGCACTAATAACTAAATTAATATTTTGATTTGAAATATACCTCACAAAAGCTGTCATTCTTGTTGCATTGATATCTCTATCCTTAATTGTATACTTGAGATCATTTCCAAAAAGTGATCTAAACTCATCTCCATCCAAATAAATAGTGTTTTTATGTTTCTTTATAAAATCTTTATAGAAAGCTTTACCTAAACTTGTTTTACCAGATCCTGATATGCCAGTTATCCACAATATCATTTGGGATTATTTTTTTTTACATATGTACAATGGAGATCTTTTTATAATTTTAAAATATCCATTCTTATTAAATTCTTCATCATAAATTTTTTTATAGTTATCCCAAAAATTATCCACCAGTTTGATTCCTCTGGGTTCAACTCCGGATGCTACAAAACCCATTAACACTTCCCAATCGGTTACTCTTAATTCTTCTTCTTCAATTTTTTTTTCAAAATTGAAATGGCTTGGTAACATTTTGTCAGCTACCTCCTCAGTGAATGAGTCTATTATTCTATCTGTGGGAAAGTTCTTATCTAAATTTCTTCCAATCTCATAAACATTCAACATATGCTTTTCACTATTTGTTGTAATACTACAAAATGACGATGATTTATCATTAAGACAATTTTTTAGATTTGCTATAGAATTATCTTTATTCTCTGCATGATAAAGAACATTATGACAAAAGACTATATCAAATTGATTTTTATATTTTTCTAGATTGTCTATGTCGGCTATCTCAAAAGTTTTTTTAGCATTTAGCTCGGCTGTGTTTGTCTTCTCTTTTTCAACCATGGCTGCCGTTGCATCTGTAAAAGTTACATTTAAATTAAATTTGTTAAACTTATCAATATTTTTTTTCCAAAAAACACCTGTACCACAACCAACATCTAAAACTTTTATTTCATCTTTATTTTTTTCAAATTCAGATAAATCGTATTGACTAAATATCCATTCATGAAATCCAATTTTATTTTTTGTAAATTGATGAATTTTTATTCTTGCTTCTAAATACTTTGTGGTGCTGTATTGTTTTTTTTTGAGATATTCCTTATTTATTTCTTCAGCCATTTTTCCTCTCTTTTTATATGCTCCTTATATTTTAAAAATTCTCTCTATTCCATCTACATCTCTTTTAAATTCTACTACCTTATTATTTTCATCAAAACTCACTGAGTACATATCTGGCATACTAATATTTTTCCAGTCATCAAAAGTGAATTTTTGATTAAGAAAGTATTTTAAGATAATTCCTATTGAGTTTCCATGAGAAACTAAGATTAAATTATATTCATTTTCATAAAAATCTTTAAGAATTTTATTTAATTCTATCTTTATATTATTTACATGTTCAAGTTGAGATGATCCATTTGAAACTTTAAAGTTTTCATCGCTCCACATTTTTTCAATTATTTGATGCTTGGAAATTTTTTCATCTTTTCCAATTTTAATCTCCTCAAGAGAAGAATTTTGTTCTATATCCGCTTTAAAGTCTTCTGATAATTTTTCAATTGTTTGCACGGCTCTTCTAAAAGGACTTGAAATTAACCTTACTTGTTTATCTTTAAATTGATTTTTTATTTTTTTACAAAGTGAAGTAGCTTGAATAATACCATCTTCATCCAAATTCCGTTCCCTATCTGAGCCTTCCATGGATGCTTTTCCGTGTCTAATCAGATATAATTTTTTTTCGGCCATTGTAAGTATTTTTTTAATTTAGTTTCTATTAAATGTTTTTCTTTTCTTGTCAATACAATATTTGCTTTATAAATATTTTTTTTTGATTGCTCCAAATTAAATGAATTTTTTCTTTTTATTTTGAGAAATTTTAACAATTTTTTACTTTCTTGTTCATGGTTAAGAATAAATTCTTCATATTTAATTGATAAAATATTTTTTGAATTTTTTGGTAGTTTTGTTTTTGAAATAATAGATTTGTACCAATTAATAAAAGTATCTACATCATGACCTGGGTAAGCTAAGGATTTTCTTAATTTCATACTAGCAAAAATACTTCTTGGGTCTCTTGTAATTAAAATAATTTTTTTATCTGAATAAAAAATCGTAGATAACTCTGGTCTCCAAAAATTAGCCCCTTGATCAATTACTATATGCTTTTTTTTATTTTTTGATGATGAATATAAAATTTTATCTAAAAGTTTTATCGACTCTTTTATAAATATTTTTTCTTCAACAGGTAAAACCATTTTTAAAAATTTAGTTTCTTGTGCACTTTTAAATCTATTTGAAAGTTTCCATACAATTTTATCCCTTTTACTTAAACCTAATCTATAAAATTGAGGCAATCCATAATAAGACGATTTAATTATTTTTTTTTTAAATTTCTCAACTTCGTTGAAAAAATAATTATTATAAATTTTTTTTTTCTTATTATTTTCTAATATAGTTAATTGGCTAATTTTTTTTAAATATTTATTAAATTCATCATAAACATATGCACAATTATGTGTGCTAAAATTTTTATAAAAACCTTCATAAAGACTATTGAGTCCCCCTGGATCGGTTACAAATCTAAATTCAGATTGCTGGTCTTTATCTGGATTTTTTTTAAATGGGCTAATAAAATCACTTCTATCCAATAAATAATCGAAAATTAATCCAGCTCCACTAAGACCTGGGCTAGTTGTAATAACTTTTAAATATTTCATTTATTGACTTAATAGTTCTTTTTCAATTTTTATTATTAAGCTTTAAATTAAAATATGCTACTTAATAGTTTTTAAAATATCTTGCAGAATACGTTATATTTAATATTTATAGTCTGAATATGAAAAAAAATAAATTAAAAATTTTAGATTGTACTTTAAGAGACGGGGGTTATTACAACAATTGGGATTTTTCAAAAGATCTAATTGAAAGTTATTTAAAAGCAATGTCAGCAGCAAAAATTGAATATGTTGAACTTGGTTTTAGATTCTTCAAAAAAGATATTTATTTAGGTCCTTGCGCTTATACTACATCGTCTTTTTTAGAAACTTTAAATATACCAAAAAATTTAAATATCGGTGTAATGATAAATGCTAAAGATATAATTTCAAATAACTTATCGAAATCAAAAATAAATGAGAATTTCTTTAGATCTCCTAAAAAAAAGAAAATCTCATTTATTAGATTTGCATGCCACTTAAATGAGATTAATAAAATTTTACCATTGTGCAATTTTCTACATAAAAAAGGTATAATAACTGCGATTAATCTTATGCAAATTTCTGAAATCAAGGATAGTGAAATTGAAGAAATTACTAAGTTGGTTTCGAAATCTAAATTAGATATATTTTATTTTGCGGATAGCCTTGGAAATTTAGAGCCACAAAATATAGTGCATATTTCAAAATTAATTAAAAAAAATTGGAAAAAAGATATCGGATTTCATGCTCATGACAATATGGGTAGAGCTTTAATTAATGGTATGACAGCTTTCAATAATGGAATCAACTGGATAGATAGTACTGTCACTGGAATGGGAAGAGGAGCTGGTAATATTCAAACTGAATTTGCTTTATTACAGTTTTCAAAATATTTAAATAAAAATGTAGATATTTCTTTATTGTTAAAACTTATAGATACAAAATTTAATCCAATGAAAATTAAATATAAGTGGGGCACCAATCCTTATTATTATCTAGCAGGACAGCATAAAATACATCCTACTTTTATACAAAGCATGCAAACAGAGTTAAATTTAGAGCCATTAGAAATTTTATCAGCAATAAACAATCTTAAAAAAAGGGATGGGAAAAATTTTAATAAAAATCTTATTGAAGTAGGAAAAAATTTATATCAAGGAAAGGCCTCTGGAACATGGTGTCCTTTTAAGCTAATAAAAGGAAAAAATGTTTTGATCATTGGATCGGGGCCAAGCTCAATTAAACATGCAAGAGCGATTGAAAATTTTATTATAAAAAATAAAGTATTTGTAATTGCTTTAAATGCTCAAAAAACAATTAATGAAAAATTGATTGATTTAAGAGTTAGTTGTCATACATTGAGAATAATGTCTGATATAAATATATTTAAAAAAATCGCTCAGCCACTAGCTTTGCCATTAGATAGATTGCCATTAAATCAAAAAGAAAAATTTAAAAAATTAAAAATTTTAAATTATGGGCTCGAAGTAAAACCTGGAAAATTTGCATTCGGAAAAAAATCATCGGTTGCACCTAATTCACTTACAATAGTTTATGCCCTTTCTATAGCCAACAGCGGTAAAGCAAAAAAAATATTTGTTTCTGGACTAGATGGCTATCCAATTGACAATCCTAGACGCCATGAAATGGATGAAACATTAAAACTTTACTTATCAACGAAAAAAAGTTCGGAGTTGATTTCAATCACTCCTTCTCGTTATAAGATTAAATCTTCTTCTGTATATGCTTAAATCACCATTTAAACCTAGAAAAAATAAAGATTTTAGAATTTTGCTCTTCTATCCAAACCTTCACATGAGTGCACTAATGCCTCAATCAATGGGTATATTTACAGCTCTTTTTAAAAGAGAAGGATTCACTTTAGATCTGTTTGACTGCACTTACTATTTAGACGCAGATATTGAAGAAGCAGGTATAGGAAAAAACACTAATGAAGAAAAAGTAAAAAATAGAAACGTTAAAAGATTTGATAACAAAGTTTGGCAAGGAAAAGGTATAGCCCCAAAAACTGGCATTGAAAAAGATTTTAAAAAAAAAATTTCTACCTTTAAGCCAGATTTAATTTTAGTCTCAGTTTTAGAAAGTACATATTTTTTAGCAATAAATTTACTTAATTCAATACCAAAAAATGAAAGAAAATATAAAACACTTTTTGGCGGAGTTTTTGCGACCTATGCTGCTGATAAAATTATTAAAAATGATCTCGCTGACTACGTTTGCAGGGGTGAAGGTGAAGGCGCAGTTGTTGAATTGGCAAAAGAATTAGCTTCTGGGGGTAGAATTGATCAGATTAAAAATCTTACTATTAAAGGTGAGGGAAGAATATATAACAATAGTATGAGACCCCCAATAGATTTAGACACGGTACCTATTCCTGATTGGGACTTATTTGAAGCTGGAAGTTTATATAGGCCAATGCAAGGAGAAATATGGAGAGCTGTTGGCTTTGAAACACAAAGAGGGTGCCCTTACACTTGTACTTTTTGTAATTCACCATCAAATAATGTGGAATATAAAGCAGAAACCAATGGCAGATTTCACAGAAAAAAAAGTATAGCCAGAGTAAAAAAAGAATTAGATTTTTTAGTAAAAAAATATGACCCCAACCTTATTTATTTTGTTGTAGATACTTTTTTAGCAATGTCTAATAAAGAATTTGATGAATTAAAAGAACTTTATTCTGATTACAAAATCCCCTTTTGGATGAATACACGTGCCGAAACAATCACTGAGCACAGAGCGGCCGGGTTAGAAGAAATGAACATGTTAAGAATGAATATAGGTATAGAACATGGAAATTATGATTATAGACGAAATTATCTTAAAAGAAATGTAAAAGATGATATTCAAATAAAAGCTTTTGAAATAGTTTCACAACATAAATATAATTCATGTGCAAATAGTATTATTGGAATGCCCGATGAAACTAGAGATCTAATATTCGATACGATAAATTTTGTAAGAAAGCTTCCAAAAAATATTGATGCTACAGGAGCATTTATTTTTGCACCTTTTCATGGCACTCCATTAAGAGAATTAGCAATTAAAAAAGGTTATATTAAAGAAGACCTGATATGTACTTCGTCAATTACAAATGAAAGCCTTTTAAAAATGCCAACAATTTCAACAGAGGAAATACATGGACTAGCTAGAACTTTTAGCTTTTATACTAAATTTCCAAAAGATAGATGGCCAGAAATAAAAATTGCTGAAAAAAATGATAGCGAAGGTAATAAAATGATGGAAAAACTTGGAAAAGAATTTGATAATACATATAGAATAACATCTAGCATTGCAGAGCTTCATGATTGAGAGTTTAACAAAATCAAATCAATAAAATATTTAATAATTTATATCTTTAAAACTTTATTTAACTCTGATTTTTTAATTTATAAGGTAATTTATCTCTAGTAAAATTATTCTTTTTTAGCCAATTCTCTGCTAATGGAAGTTCGTAGGGGTAGTCAACATCTAAAACACCTTCTTGAATTAATGGATATATTTTCTTACCCATCCACGGTTGTGGTAAAAGCCCTTCACTAATATTCTCTAAACATTTTGGTCTAATTACAGATGCTCCACAGTCATGAAAATAAACTGTATCTTTTTTTTGTCTATTTGAGTCAACTTTGAAGTTAAAATTTTCAAACGGAACAAAAGGAATTAGAGATCCATCTTTTGCAACTTTCCTTGCTCTAATTGGAGAAAACATATTAAAACCAGTCACTGTTATAGCTGAGTCAAAGTCTTTTTTCTCTCTTAAAATTTCTATTCCTTTATCTATTGTTTCTGGCAGAATGGATACTGCATTACATAAAAGTATTACTATAAATTCTATTTCTTTTTTTTCCTCACTCTTAATATGTTTATATGCATGAACAAAAGCATCTTCTATCAAAGCTTCGCTGGTTGCTAACTCCGGAGGACGATTTATTATTTTTGTTCCAAATTTTTTGCCGACAGCAATTATATCTTCTGAGTCTGTTGAAACATAAACCTCATCAACAAACTTCGAATTTTGAGCTGCTAAAATCGGGTAAGACATTAAAGGCCTATTTAGAATAGGATACACATTTTTTTTTGGAATCCCAACACTGCCTCCTCTTCCTACTAAAATTGCTGCAATCATTTTTTTAAATCTTTTTTATATTTTTTTTCTATTCTCTTAGGAAAAAAAGCATCAAAACCAATTGCTCCTTCTGATACTCCGCCATGAATATGGTGTGGGCCAATACTAACTGCCAAATCTGAAGTAAGTTTTTTTTTTATACCATTGGAATAGAATGCCATTTCACCATCAATTAACCAAGTAATTTGTTCATTAGGATGTCCCTTATCCTCAAATTTAAATCCTGGTTTAATATCAAATAAAACAACTGTTAGCTCTTTACCCTCATAAGGCCTGGATATAATTTGTCCTCCCCAAAGATCTCTGGGCTCCAAGTCTTTTTTAAAATTAAAACAAACTGGATCTCCTTTGCAAATCTTTGAACCTTTTGAACTTATCATGAATATAGTGCTATCGTTTAAAGAATTAAAAGAATAATTTTTTTTTTCTGAAAGTAGATCTATTGCATCAAGATCGTTAAGCCGAACATCTAATTCATCAGATTTAAATTCAATATTTCCTTTTGTTATAACAAATATTTTTTCCTTGTTATTTAAATCAGAAAATAGATTATTTAATTGTAAATTTGTTAATTTACCTCCACACGGTATTAAAAATTTTGTAACATACAGACCGCTCCATCCCACATAGTTAAAAAATTCAATATTATCAATTGATTTGGGTAAATCTTTAAAGCTAAAATACTTAGAATTTTTTTCCATAATAAGCGCTTTTTATATAACTCTACTAAAGATTTTTTTGAAGAATATTTTTCTTTCAATAATAATTTCTATAACTGCAGAAAATATAATTGTTGAAATTAATGTATTTCCAAAAAATGGTAAAGCAAAAGTATAACACGCTATTAGACCTTGAAATGTATAACCATAAGACCCTAAAGACCAAACGCCGAAATTGGTTATTATAAAAAATAAAATTGCACCAAATAAAGATCCCAAAATTCTACTTAGTTTACTTGTTAAAAAATATTTAGCAGATAGACCAATTACAATAACGCTTCCCCATGTAAATAATGTAACTTGATGAAAACCAATGAAAAAATCAGTTATAAAAAAACTAACTACTATCGCAGGAAGATATCTTATTCCTAAAATCGCAGGAATATAAAAGCTTAAAGCTATTAGACTTGTAAAGTTTGGGGGATGCGGAATAAATCTACTTGCAGATAAAGCTAAAAAAATTCCAATAGAAATTTTTAAATAATTCATAAATTGAAAATTATATTGTTTTTTATAACAATTAAAAGTATTATTTAAATTTTAGTAAGACTTTTTAATCCCAACATTAAAAGATCTGCCTAACTGTGAATAGTCCCTTGTGGTCTCATATTTTTCATTAAATAAATTAGTTATATTTATAAATCCATCATATAAATTCCATAGATCATATTTGATTTGAAGATCATTAACCAAATAATCATCTATTCTTTCATCATCATATGTTCTATTTCCATTTCCATAATCTCTTGCCATATCTGACCATTTAGTATTCAAAGTAAAATCTAAATTTTTAAAATTAGGTAATTTAAAATTAGTTGATACGTTAATTAAATTTCTTGGTATCCGTACCATTTGTGCGTTTGTATAACTTGAGCTTTTGTTTGGATCATCTTGTTCTGCTCCATCATAAGTTGATGTATAGGTATAATTTAATCCAAAATTCAAAAAATCATTTAAAATCCAATTTGAAGAGAGCTCTAATCCTTGTGATTTAACAGTGCCAGGCATATTTTGAGTGGTGTAAGCAGAGCCTGAGCTTGTACCTGTTTTCCAACCCTCTAAAACATCATTATATTTTAAATTAAAATAGGTTGCTTCAAGATCTAATTTTATCTTTGAAAAAGATTTTTCAAAACCTATATCAAAACTCTTACTATTTTCAGCTTTAACATAACCAAGAGAATTCGAATTTGCTGCATAAACAAAAAACATCTCATATAGTGAAGGAAACCTAAAACCAGTCCCATAAGAGCTTTTGATTTTTAAAGTTTTATCATCGAATAGATAAGCAAAAGTTGCTCTATGCGATTCTTCGTCTCCAGCTATGGAATGCTCATCAAATCTAGATCCAAAAGTAATGAAAATATTTTTTGTTAGTCTACTTTGAAAATCAAAAAAATTAGATGTTACATAGTTATGCTTATCATCTCTGCCTGTTAAATCTTTGTTATATCCTATTTTATCATCCTCTCTTTCAGTCCCAAAAACTATACTATTATCTAAATTAAAATTATAATTACCTGTGTAAGATAATGAATATCTGTCGCCGTAATAGTTGTCTTGAAGTGCATTTCCACTATTCTCTGTAGCTCCATAAATCCTTTTTATGTATGTACTTGCTAAAGTAAATTTATTAGTAAACATGTCATTAATATCATAAGTCATGCTGATATTATAAGATGACTCAATTCCATCTACTTCTTCATCATGAGTTGCTGTAGATGTGTCTACTTCTTTATCGTATTGAAGGTAGGTATCAGCAAGTCTCAAATTACTTTCAATTTTTAATTTATCTGAAAAATTATAATCGTACTTAGCAACTACTGAATTATTTCTATATCTATCTTTTTCATCATTATGCATCATCGCAGATATTCCTTCTGTCTGAAATCTTTCTAATCCAAAATAGAAACTTTTCTTACTATCGGCTCCTGACAAAGAACCGGCTAAATTATGTGTTCCATAGGATCCAAGATTATATTGAAAATCTTTATTAAAACCTTTTTTTGGTTTTTTTGTAAAAATATTTATTGTACCTCCTATTGCACCACTTCCATAAACTGAACTTTGATTTCCTTTCAAAATCTCTACTCTTGAAATTTGGCTAGTTAGTATATGGTTAAAATCAAAATCATTAGAGACACTTGATGGATCCGACATTTTAACTCCATCTATATAAACTGTTGAATATCGCTTAGGTAGTCCTCTAAGCTGAATTGCTGATGATGTTCCATGGCCGCCACTCTGAAAAAAATTGGCGCTAGTAGTATTACTGGATAATGCATCACCTAAAAAAAATTCGTTAGTATTTTCAAAAAAATCTTCATCTAATATTGTTACTGATGTTCCTACTGTTGATAAAGATTGTGGTTTTTTACTTGGTGCAATTACAATTATCGGTATTTCTTCAGCAAGAATTTTTATAAATGATAAATTAATTAATATTGTTAAAACTAAAATTGTTCTTAAAATCATCGGTCTTTCCTTTTTTATTATCCAAGCGTTTGCTTAGAATTTAAATTTTTTGCCGATGTCAATTTTAAATTGCAGAACTAGACTTTTCCTGGCCTTCGTTCAACAGCGGACTATATTGGGTGGCACTCGGACTTTACCGTTGCAGGAACAGCTGATGAATTTCACATCAATTCCCCACCATGATTCAATACTTTTTCAAATTAATTATTATTGTCAAAAAGTCAAATGATAATTTATACTTACCTGCTTGATCTTTGTTTTTTAGTTTTAATTTATTTTAAGTTTGATTTGTTATAAAAATAAATAATTAAGATTAAATTATAGATAAACTTGTTGAGTTAAAAAAAATATTTACTATATTATATTGCCCTTTAAAAAGCACACTGCATACTGGAATCAAAAAAGTGATAAAAAAAATTATTTATATATCTGTTGAAGTTAAATCTAGAGAGTACTTACCAAAACTTTTTTTTGCATCAAGAGCAATATCAAAAGGCTTTGACTGCTTTATTGGAGATAAAATTGCTATCGCCAAAGCCATAAATTTTTTTGGGCCTGGAATTTACTTTTATAAATCTATTAATCATTATGACACTAATCATATAAAACGTGTAAAAAAAAACAATTTATATGTTGCTCAAGATGAAGAGGCGGGTTTTGCCAAGCCAAATGATAAAGAATTTAATAAATTTATTACTTATAGAAGTAGCCGTGAAAACGTTAAATTAATTGATCGTTTTTATAATTGGGGAAAATTTGATTATAATAATTATATTAATAGATATAAAAAAAATAAAAAAAAATTTTTAATTACAGGATCTCCAAGATTAGATTTATGGAAAAAAAAAATATCGGATAAAATTTTTAAAAGTCAAATAGATCAAATTAAAAAATATAAAAAATTTGTTTTAATTGCAAGCTCAGGAGTAAGCTCTTTAAATGAATTTAAAAAAAGATTAATAGTAGATAGACAGGCAAAAAAACTAAGAAATCAAAAAGAAATTAAAAAAAAAAATATTGAACACATGTATGAATATATTGTCTTTAAAAAAACAGTAAAATTAATAAATTTATTGGCTCGAAAATTTCCAAATATAAATTTTGTGATTAGAAAGCATCCCAGTGAAAGTATTAAAGATTGGAATAAAATTATAATTAATTTTCCAAAAAACGTTTTTTTTGATAACAGATTTGATGTTTATGGATGGATAAGTTTGTCTGAGTGCATAATTCACACTGCATCGACAGTTTGTCTTCAAGCTTATTACTTAAAAAAAAAAGCAATATCTTTTGTACCAAAAATAGCGGGCGGAAATAGAGGATTTTCAAATCAATTTGGCATAAAAGCCTCTAGTGAAATTAAAGTTCTAAAAGTATTAGATCAAATTTTAAATAAAAAAAAAAAATTTAATATTTTTAATAAAAAAAAAAATAAGATATTTAAAGATAGATTATTTATAAATTCTAAGGGTTTTGCATCAGATATTATTGTTAATGATTTATTAAAAATTTCTAAAAGAATAATTAAAAGAAAAGATTATAAGTTTTTATTTTTTTATTCTTGCTATCTTTATCTTCGAAGTTATCTATCTGAAATTAAGCATTTCCTTATTGGAAATAAAAGTGAAAAACCTATTCAGGCAAGACGCTCGATAAAAGAAAAAATACCTGGTGGACTAAAAAAAAAGGAAATTAATAAATTTTATGATAATGTTTTAGAAAATAATAAAATTAAAATTATGCAAATGGGGCCTAATGGATTTTTTATTAGTAAAAAAAAAAGTTAAAACTATATGAATCCTTTCCGCAAAATATATTCTATATTAACAAAAGATAATAAAAGAGATTCAATAATTTTTTTTTTATTATTAGTTTTTGCAACTGTATTTGAAATATTAAGTATTGGATTGATTTTCCCTGCAATTACAATTTTACTTAAATCTGAATTACCTGAAAATTTAAATTTTATTCATATTTCCCTAGAAGAACTCTCAAATTACACTAATATAGACTATATTACATTAGGTCTTTCTATATTAATTTTAGTTTTTTTAGTTAAAAACATATTTCTTTTATATTACTTTTGGTGGAAAAACGGATATAGCAATGAGGTCCAAAAGCAATTATCTCAAAGACTTCTATTGACCTATCTAAGGCAACCCTACGCTCTTCACTTGCAAAGAAATTCATCCGAATTGGTTAGGAATCTTGTATCAGAAGTTTCTACATTTCAAAAAACTTTTCAAAGTATTCTTGAACTTATTTTTGAACTATTTGTTTTAACAAGCATAATTGTATTGTTGTTTATTACGGAACCAAAAGGTTTATCAATTATTGTTTTAATTATATCTACAATTAGTTTAATTATTTATTTATTTACTTATAAGAGAATTAAAATCTGGGGTAAAATTAGATTATCAGAGTCAAATAAATATTTTCAAAATGTTTCTCAAGCAATTGGAAGTTTAAGAGATATAATTTTAACAGGTAGAGAAAATAATTTTTTATATAATCATTTTAGTCAAAAAAGTATTCTAACCAAATTACAGCAAAAATTTGCAATAATAACTATAATGCCAAGATTTTTATTCGAATTTTTTGCAGTATTTGCAATTTTGAGTTTAACTATTTTTTTTATTTCGGAAGGAAAATCTTATGACACGATTTTGCCTTTGGTTGGTTTGTTTGCTATGGCTGGATACCGGTTAATGCCATCTGTTACAAGGATATTGGTTGCAATTCAAAGTTTAAAATTCAGGGTCATATCAATTGATATGCTTTATAAAGAAATTCATATTAAAAATTTAAATAATAGACCTATAAAAAATGAATTTTTTATTCCAAGCAAAATTTCTGACGATCAATCAGAAAGTTATAAAAACATTTTTAATAATGAAATTAAAATTCAAAATTTAAACTATGGCTATGACAATACAAAAATTAGTACCATTAAAAATATTAATTTAATAATCAAAAAAGGGCAGTCAATTGGAATATTTGGTCCAAGTGGTTCTGGAAAAAGTACTTTAATAAGTTTAATTTTAGGTCTTTTGACTCCTACAGCTGGTAGTATAAAAATTGATAATATAGAAATAGGTAATAGGTTAATACCTTGGCAACGAAACATAGGATATGTTCCACAATCTGTATATTTAACTGATGATACGATTGCCCAAAATATCGCTTTTGGTATCTCAAAAGAAAGAATAAATATTAATAAGCTCGAACGCGCAATTGAATCTTCTCAATTAAAAGAGTTTATATCTTCATTGAAAGATGGAATTGAAACTATTGTTGGAGAAAATGGAGTACGTTTATCAGGGGGTCAAATTCAAAGAATTGGAATTGCAAGAGCGCTATATAACGATCCTTCAGTAGTTGTTTTTGATGAAGCAACCAGCTCTCTTGATTATGATACAGAGAGAGAATTAATGAAAGATATTAATAAGTTAAAAGAAGAAAAAACTTTAATTATTATTGCTCATAGATTATCAACAGTCGATAAATGCGATTTTGTAATAAAAATTCAATCTGGAGAAATAGTTGAGCAAGGAAAACCAGATATAATTTTTAAAAAATAAATATTTTAAAATTAATGATAAGCAAAATTATTTACTTTCCTATAGAGATAAAAAAAAGAGAATTTGACTCACGCTGTTATCAGGCTTTAAAATTAATAAATGAGGGTTTTAAAATCGCAATTTGTACAAAATCTGCTTTAAACCAATACAGACAGAAAATAAAACCTGGGTTAGTTTATTTCAAAAGCTCTGGACCCAGATATTTTAATTTAATGAGAGAATTTAAAAGTTTGGGTCATCAAAACATTATGATGGATGAAGAGGGTTTATTATTTAGAGGTGAAGAATTGTATGCCAAAAGATTTAATAGAGAAAACTTCAAATATATTGATTTTATACTTACTTGGGGAAAAAAAGATTTTTCCGCAATTAAAAAAATGTCAAAATCTTCTCTTATTTTTCCTATTGGAAGTCCAAGAATTGACCTTTTGAATCAAAAAACTAATCATATGTATTTTCACGAGTCAAAAAAAATAAAAAAAAAATATGGAAAATTTATTCTGTTAAATACTCAATTGATTTTTATAAATCATTATACACACAAAGATAAAGATAGCTTCATTGAAAATGTTAAAAATAAAAAAGATTATAAATACAATGAAAAAGAATTAAACTTAGCCAAACAAAGAGTAAAAATGCAAATAAAACTTTTTAATGATTATAAAAATTTTTTAGAAATATTTTCAAAAAAATTCCCAAAATACAAATTAATAGTAAGACCACATCCGGCAGAGAATCATAAAGTATGGAAAGAAATTATAAAAAAATATAAAAACATTATCTATGTACAAGATACGCGTTCTGCATGTAGCTGGATGTTGGCAAGTCAATTTTCCATAGCTTCAAATTGTACAACAGCAGTTGAATCTTTTTTTTTAAAAAAATTTAATATTAATTATAGACCAGTTAAAAATCTAAAAGTTGAATTTGAACTACCAATAATATGTGGATTAAATATTGAAAATATCAAAAATCTAATAATATTTATAAAAAAAAATTATCACAACTCAAATTTAAAAATTAATTATTTAAATAATAAAGGAAAAAAAATTTTAAAAAATAAATTTTCAAATTTAAATGGAAAATGTTCAATAAAAAAATTAAATCAAATTTTAATTTCAAATATAAATTTTAATTTAGAAAAACAAACTTCCGATACTAAAATTGTAAACTTAAATATATATGAAAAATTTAAAAATATTTTAAGAATAATTTATTTGGACCTGAAATTAAAAGTTTTTAAAAATAAAGCATCATTGTTTAGCATTCAAAAGATTCCAGGAATGAATGAAAGTGAAATTTATGATAGAATTAATTTATTTAAACGCTTACTTGGAATTAAAATAAAATTTTCTGTAGATGAAGAGGAGCCCGGAATATTTATAATTAAAAAAATCAGTTAATAGCCTTAAATATAAAGGATTCTCAAGTTAATAAAAATTCATTTCAAAAATAATTTCCTGATAGCATTTTTTATTGTTAAGTTTCTTGAAGTAATTTTTTTTCTTTTATTTAAATTTTCATTGGTAACTTTTTGTATTTTGCAAAGACCAGATGATGTAAAATCAAAATTGATTAATAATCTACTCATATTTGCATTTAAAATATTTAAAATTTCAAAAAATGTTTCATAATTATTTATTTCTGAATTAAAATTATCCCTTTGATTTTTTTTGCTATAAAGAATCCAGCTAATATCATCTACAAAAATATGTCCATTTTTCTTTAAATCCATAAAATAAAGATAAATTATTTTGCACACATGTTTTGCGCTATGAAAACTGTCAATATAAATTAGATCAAATTGAGAACCTGTCTCTTTAATAATTTTCTCATACTCATCATCACTACAATGAATAAATTTCCATTTTTCTGATTTAGAAACATTTGAACAATCATCTATATCAACTGAATACAATCTTCCATTATTTTTTTCACAGTAATCAAGAAAAAAATTTGTTGAAATACCATGTCTAACTCCAAGTTCTAAAATTCTGGGTTCTTTAATATTTTCAAGTATAGGAGAAATATTTTTATTTAATTTAAAAAGATAGTCAGATTTTTTTTTCATAATTATTTTTTTACTCTTATTATTAGAATTGAATGTCTTTTTTGTAATGGGTCATTTTTTTTTGCATCAAAGTTAAAATAGATATGCTCAATATTCTTTTCATATTTTTTCAAAATTTGCTCTGTACTATCTAAAGGTATAATTCCTTCTTTATATTTTCTTTTATCATCTTGATGTTTTGGAGCATAAGAAAAACCTATACTTATTATTCCCTTATTTTTAACAATTCTAAGCATTTCATCTAAAATTTTTTCAAAATTATTACTATATGTTAAAACCCAACCACAAACTATATGATCAAAAGAATTATCAGAATAGAAAGATTTATGAATATCTCCAAGCTCAGTTAGTGACGAGTAGCTTATAAGATCTATAGAGTAAATATTTTTCCAACTAAATCCAAGACTTCTTATTAAAAATAATTCGCCTTCATTTCTGGGTCCGACAGACAAAATTTTATTTTTTTTATAATCTATAAAATCTATCGCTTTAAATGGGTAGATCAAAGAAGCTGTTTTTGATCCATTAAATTTTTTATAAGTTTTTTTAAAATTTTTTAAATTTTCTACGAAATGCATATTATGACTAATCACAGTATGTTTTTTATTATCTCTATGGACTTCTATGTGATCTTCATTATGTGCTTCGGGTTTTGAATGATATTTAATATTTTTTCTAACGTAATATAAATAAATAAATCTTATCAAAACTATAAACGTTCTTAACAAGTCAACTTTATAAATTCCTGTGATAAAACTACTATATAATTTTTTAATAATATTCATAAAAATTTAAAATCTAAAATAATATTATATTTTTATAACTTGGCTTTCAAAATAGCTATATGTTTTAATATAGGATGAATAACATAAAAACTTTGGTTTTTAGTTTTTATTGGATCTGAATAAATTTTTTTTTTATTTAGAAGTTTCAATGTATTAATCAAAACTTCTGACCTATAAATTAAATCATAATATGTATCCATTTTTTCTAAATTAATTTTTTTTGGACTATATGATTTTTTATATATTATTCTTCCACTATCTAATTTTTTATCTAAAAATATTGAAGTAAAAGTTATTTTATTTTTTAATAAGTATTCATAATAATATGTGGTACTTCCTTTATAATCTGGAAGATTTCCTGGATGCACATGAATAAAGAATTTATTAAAATTAAAATATTGTTTTTGAAGAATCTGGCCATAATTTCCTGCAAAGATAATATATTCTTCTTCGATATCTTTTAAATTCTCTAAAATTTTTTCTTTTTTATTTTTTAAATTTATTACCAATGCCTTTTTTCTAAAATAATCTAATATTTTTTTTAAATTATTAATTTTTTTTCTATGTCTCCTATTAATATTTTTTGTTACTTCATTGTTGGAAATGACTATAATTTTTGTAGGTATAAAATTATTTTTTTTTAAAAATTTTAAATAACTAAGAGAACGTAGATTTTCAGCATACAATAAAGCAAATTTATAATTTAATTTTGTCATTAATTCCCTGTATTTTTAAAAATTTTTGAAGCAAGCTTTTTTCATTTTTAAATATTCTTAAAATATTTTGATTATATTTTTTGTTAAATTTAAGTAAATAAATTATATAATCATTTAACTTTAATAAGGTATTAAAATTTCTTAAATCAAATTTTTTTTTCAATTTATTTGACGCAAAATTTGATACTTCTATATAGGAGTTTAAAGAGATCTCTTTTTTTTTAAGAAAAATTTTTCTTTTAATTTCAAAATCTTTAAAAAAAATAGTTAATTTTTCCTTATTCAATTTAAAATTTGGTTGATATTTAATTAAATCTTTTTTATTTAAATTTACCTTTCTAGAATTTTTAAAATATTTGAATAAAATTTTTCCTAAATAAGGACTATACATATATAGACTTCTATTTTTGGATGGGTCTAACTTGTTATAAATATAAGACACAATTATAAACTTAAAATATTTTTTAATTGTGAAATATTTAGATATTTGTTGTCAAGTGAATTATAGGAAAAACTTTCACTTAATTTTTTAATACTAAATTTTTTTATATAAATTTTTTTTATTCTATCATTGTCCTGGCTTGGTAAAATTAAATAGTAATTTCCAATATCAATAGTATTTAGAGAATCAAATTCTGAAATTAATTCTTCATGAATTTTTTCGCCGGGTCTTACTCCAACTATTTTTATCTTTTTTTTGGGATTTATAGCTTTGCAAATATCTACAATTCTTGCTGATGGAATTTTGGGTACAAATATTTCTCCACCTATCTGATTTTTTAATGCAAAAATAACTGTTTTAATTCCTTCCTCAAGTGAAATTAAAAATCTCGTCATTTTGTCACTTGTTACAGGAAAATAACTTTTATTTTTATCTTTATTAATTTCTTTAAACTTTGGTATTACTGATCCCCTGCTAGAAATAACATTTCCATATCTTACAACCGAAAATTTATATTTTTGTATCCCGGCATAATTGTTTGCTGCTAAAAATAATTTATCTGCACATAATTTTGTTGCTCCGTAAAGATTTATGGGTGAAACAGCTTTATCTGTTGAGAGTGCAATCAATTGTTTTACATTTTTATCTATACAAGCTTCTATAATATTTTGCGAACCTATTATATTTGTTTTTACAAACTCGATTGGATTATACTCTGCAGCTGGAACTTGTTTAAGTGCAGCTGCATGTACTACTATGTCAATTTCACTAAATGCCCTTAGCAGTCTACTTTTATCCCTTATATCTCCAAGAAAAAACCTCACCTTCTTATTTTTAAAGAATGGTTTTCTTAAGGACATATCATGTTGCTTTAGCTCGTCTCTACTAAAAATTACAATTTTTTTTATGTGTTTAAAATTATTTAATATGTATTCCGCAAACCTAGAGCCAAATGATCCTGTTCCGCCGGTAATTAAAATTGATTTATTTTTTAACATAAATTTATAAATAAAAAGCTATGTATATTAAAAGTATTATACAATCAACAAATTCATTATTTTGTCACTTTTAACTACTAAAATTATTTTAGTGTAATTACTTACAACAAGGACTTACTTGCTTGACTAAAAACCATCTGTGAAATTTGATTTAAATATAATGAGGTTTAATTGATTTAATATTTTATATAGTATATCTTAAATTTTCTATTTTCTGTTTTTAGAATTAAAATTGAAAATAAATTTTTAATAAGCTTATGTTTGGTGATCTAATTAACAAGTTTGATAAATTTTTGGGAGCTCTTTTTTTTGGAAATTTAAATACTTTTAGTTATTGTTTATTTAATTATTATTTTTGCCGAAAAATTTTAAATAAAAAAATATTAAATAAAAATGAAACAATTAAAACATTTGATCAAGAAGGTTTTGTTCAATTAAAAAATTTTGATGTAGAAAAAATAAAGAAATTAAACGAAGAATTGAGTAAACAAAATGTATATAAATCTGAAGGAAATAGATTTATATATAAAATTGATGACAATGTTAAACAGATAATTAAATCAATAGTTTTAATTGATTGTAAAAATGTTTTAGATGATCTAAAAAAATATTATAACTCAAATATTTATTTGGGGCATGCATTAATTACAAGAAATTTTAATTATGATCCTAGTAAAGGAGAATCTTATTCAAGCTATTTTCATTGTGACGGTTATCTTTATACATATTTTAAAATATTAATAAATTTATCAGATGTTGACTCAAATATGGGCCCAATGCAAATTATAAATAAAAAAAATACAAAAAAAAATATAAACATTTTTAAATATAGTTCCAGAAATTATACAAAACAAAAAAAAATAAATTCTGAAATATTTATTAATACATCGCCAGTTGGAAATGGATTGCTTGTAAGTACGCCCCAGTGCCTTCATAAGGCAGGAATACCAAAAAAAAATTTTTATAGAGATATGTTATATTTAATATTTTGTGCATATCCAAATAAGGACGAGGATATTTTTTCATATGATAATGAAAAAAATAGTACAATTTGGGAAACCAATTCAAAAGAAGTAAAAAAACTTAGCAAGCCTTATGGATATAGAAAATTATTTAAGTTATATAATAATTTTATAAATTAAAATTTTTTTAATACAATGAACAAAATATTTATTAAAAGATTCAAATTTTTAATAAAGGAATTATTGTACAAAAATAATTTCAACTTAACTTTTAAAAATAAAAAAATTTCTTTAAAAAAAGAAAATTATAATTCAAATCCTGAGGTGATTTATAAATCATATATACCACCTATCGAGATGAACTATAATTACAATGCTTCAATAATTAATTACAAAAAAAATTTTTTATCTCCTGCATTTAAAAACTATTTTCCACTTATTTTAGAATATCAAAGTAAAATTAAAAAAGAAAATAGTGAAAACCATTTCTTAGACTTGGGTTGTGGTTATGCGCCTATGGCTGTCGCATATTTAAATTATTTAAAATCACATAAAGAAAACAATTTAAATTTTAAATATTTAGGAATTGATATAAATAAAGATGCAATTACATGGTTAAAATCAGTATATTTCGAAAAAAAAGAATTTAATTTTTTACTTCATGAAACGCAGTTAGAAAAAGATTATTTGCAATCAAAATCCAAACAAATACCAACATTAAGTGACTCAGATGGGGTAGAAGTTAAATACGAAATTCCATCAGATTTTAATTATGATATCCAATGGAGCATGAGTTATTTTACACATTTAACTCCAACTTCCTGTGACCAAGTTTTAAATTTAATTGAAAAAAAAGGAAGAAAAAACTCTCTTCAATTTAATTCATGGTTAATAATTGATGATGAAAGTAATTTTGCACTTCAAGCTAAAATGTCTAATAGAATATTGCCTTATGATATGGGTGTATATTTAACAAGATCTAAAGAGAATCCTCTAACTGCCACTTGTTATAAGGAAAAATTTATAAAGGAAATTTATGAAAAAAATAAATTAAAAATTATTAGTATTTTAAGAGGTACGTGGAGAGGATTAGAAATACCAAATAGAAATAATAACTTTAGTCAGGATATAATAGTTTCACAAAAAGTTGAGTAGATAAAAAGATTATTAATAAACCCACAAGATTTTATTAAAAAAAACTTGATTAATGTACTCATTTTAAATTTTGATTAATTTCAAATTTATAAATTTTGTCGTTTAATTTTTTTTTCAATTTTAAACTTTTTGTATTTTTTAATATGAATTTATATTTTTTCTTTCTTTCGTGATAGTCAATTTTCCTTGGTAAATTAGATCTGACTAAATACCCACTTAAATTTTTTTGACTTTTGACGCTCAAGAACCTACAAATTTTTTTAAATTCATTATTTGGATTTGTACAAAGTTTGTCAAAATCTATAATGATTACCCTTTTGTCAGTTTTAATTTTTTCTAACTTTTCAAGGTTTTGTATAGTTGTATAAACAATTCTCTCTGTTTCAGCAAAATTTATGTATTTTCTTTCAGCTATATCTACAAACCACGGTATAAATATACTTTTTTTTTTAAGATTATATGTTGCATTTCGATAGTATTGATATTTTTTATTACCAATAATTTTTCCTCGTCCTCTTTTTATTTGTGAATATATAATATCTATAGGGTGTCTTGATAGTCTTATAAGTTTAAAATTTAAATTTAACTTTTTTAAAATGCTAAAATTTTCTAAAAGATAATGTGATTGAAATGGAAAATATTTTAAACTTGAATTAAGTTCTTTTAAAACATAATCATTTTTATTTTGTTTAGTTGACTTTGCATAATGATATCTCTTAAATTCTGATTGTTTTAGTCTGTCTAAATAAAGTTTTGGATTGTAAAAGTTATAAATACCACTAAAATCATCTTTTCTTAAATTAATATTTCTGCCAAGTATTTTATCGAATGTATATCTAGAAAAATGTGAGTTTATAAATTCTTTAGCAAATGTTAAATCTATTTTTTTTTTAACTAAGCCTGCAAAAATATATTCAAAATCATAGCACAAATCTACATGTTCCATATTTTTTAAAGCAACTACAGTTTGACATAAAGCACTTTTTCCAGATCGAGGAGGTCCATCAATAAATAGAATCTTATTTTTATTAATCATTTTTTATTAAATTTAATTAATCATATTTAATCTTTATAAAATTTAAGTCATTGCTTAATTTTTTGAGATTCTTTTCAGCATACTTCATTTAAAAAATTAATTCTTTTTTTAATTTATATCAAAGTATAAAAATATTCTTGATCATTTTCTACTAAGCTATTCATTATTATGGCAAATTAATGTTCAGTTATTGAACTGTCAACGATCCTTTGATACTATATATTATATTTCCAAAAATGAGTTTCTCAAAAATTAAAAAAAATATAAAAATTACAAAAAAAATTACTATCTCAAATAATAATAGATGTTTCATTGTAGCAGAAATTTCAGCAAATCACTCTGGTAATTTAAATATTTTGAAAAAAACAATGTTAGCAGCAAAAAAAGCAGGTGCTGATGCAATTAAAATACAAACCTACGAAGCAGACACGATTACTTTAAAAGCAAAAAATAGACATTTTTTAATTAATGATAAATCTATTTGGAAAGGTCAGAAATTATATAATTTATATAAAAAAGCCGAAACACCTTTTAAATGGCATAAAGAAATATTTTCTTTTGCAAAAAAAAATAACATTATTTGTTTTTCTGCTCCATTTGATTTATCAGCTGTTGATTTGTTAGAAAAATTGAATTGTCCAATTTATAAAATAGCATCTCCAGAAATAGAAGATATTCAATTGATTGAAAAGGTTGCAAAAACAAAAAAACCTTTAATTATTAGCACTGGTATCGCTGATGAAAAAGATATTAAAAACGCAATACAAATATGCATAAAATCAAAAAACTATAATATTATTTTGTTAAATTGTATTTCAAGTTATCCAGCAAAAAATATTGAATTAAACCTTAAATATATAAATGTACTTAAAAAAATTTGTCCAATAGTAGGATATTCTGATCATAGCAATTCAGATTTAGCTGGTATAGTTTCTGTGGCCAATGGTGCAAAAGTTTTAGAAAAACACTTTATATTAAATAAAAAGATTAAAACTCCTGATAGTTCTTTTTCTCATAGTCCAATTCAGCTTAAAAATTTAATTGAAAAGATTAGAAATGTTGAGGTTATGCTCGGTAGTGAAAAAATTAACAAAAAAAAAATTATTAAAAAAAAATTGAAAACTGTAACAAGATCAATTTTCTACTCGAATAATATTAAAAAGGGAGAAAAAATATCGATAGAAAACATTAAATCTGTCAGACCAGGAACGGGCTTGAAGTTATCATACTTTAAAAAAATACTAGGTAAAAAAGTAAAAAAAAATTGCAAATTTGGTCAGCCTGTGAAACTAAGAGATATAATTTATTAAAATTAAAATTTTTTTAAAAATGAAATTTTCTAAAAACCTAGTTATTGGATCAAATGGATTATTGGGCTCAGAGATAGTAAAACAACTTAAAAAGAAAAAAATTTGCTACTTTACAATTGCAAGAAAAAAATCAGATTTCAATTTAGACTTAGAAAAATATAACAAATTAGAAGAATTTTTTAAAAAGAATAATTTTTTAAACGTAATAAACTGCGCTGCAAAAATAAGTATAGATTATTGTGAAAAAAATTATAGAAAGGCTATTATTATAAATTACAATTTTCCAAAATATTTAACAAAATTATCAATGAAATATAATTTTAAGTTAGTTCATATTTCGTCTGATCATGTATATAAAGGCAAAAAGTTTAAATTAAATAGTGAAAAAAGTAAGTTATTTCCGATTAATAAGTACGCTCTTTCAAAAATTTTGGCTGAAAAAGTAGTTAAAATTAATAAAAAAAATTTAATAATAAGAACTAATTTTACTGGTAGAAAAAATGATGGAAATTCATTTATTGACTGGCTGGATAAAAATATAAAAAAAAAAATACTATAAAGTTATTTAATGATATGTACACATCGACTATAGATGTTAAAACTTGTGCAAAAATAATAGTGGATTTAATCATTTCTAAATCGTCTGGTATTTATAACTTAGGAAGTAAAGATGTAATTTCTAAAAAGGAATTTGCGATAAAATATGCAGGTAAAATTAGAAAAAAAATTAAATTTATTAGTGAAAGTTGTGATGATTTAAATGTTCCAAGAGGAAAAAATTTGGGGCTTAATGTAAAAAAGATTGAAAAAAAATTAAATATCAAAATGCCAACATCATCTAAAGTAATTAAGAATTTAGTTTTATGAAAATATTGGGAATAAATTATTTAAGTGAATCTTCAATAAGTTATATGGTCGATGGAAAGTTAAAATTTGCTATTAGTGAAGAAAGAATCAATAGAATAAAAAATTGGTATGGAAATCCAATAAAATCAATAGATGAGTTTATTAAAAGATTTAATATAAGTATTGATGAAATAGACTATATAGCGACACATGGAATTGCTATTAAAAAAAGTGATCAAGTCAATTGGAAAGAGTATTTGAAAAAAATTAAATTAATTAAAAATTCAAATTTAAATAAAGTAAAAAAAAATTTTTTGATTAAAAAATTACATTATAGAAAAAAGAGAGAAATAAAAGCTACTAAAAGAGCTTTAACTTTAATTAATAGCTTGAAAAAAAAATATAAAAAAAAAATTTTTGTTTTTGACCATCATGAATGTCATGCTGCTTCAGCTGCATTTTTTTCAGGTTGGAAAGAATGTTACGTTTTAACCGCTGATGGGTGGGGTGATGGATATAGTTCAAAATTATATAAGTTTAAAAAAAATGAGTTAAATTTAGTCAGATCAGCTTCTTTACTTGATTCACTTGGATATTTTTATGGATCAATAACAAAACTTTTAGGCTTTAAACCTCATAGACATGAAGGGAAAGTCTTAGGTCTAGCAGCATTTGGAGATCCTTTTAAAGCTTACAAAGATATATCGAAAATGATTAGTTTTGACAAAAAAAATAAAAACTTTATTTCTCATCCTGAAAATGGAATGTATTTACCACTTTTTGAAAATAAAAGTTTAAAAGAATTATTAAAAAAATATAAAAAAAAAGATATTGCAGCTGCTACACAAAAAAGACTCGAAGATATTGTAGTAAATTACATTAATACAATAAATAAAAAATCATTTAAAATTGCTCTTGCGGGAGGAGTTTTCTCTAATGTAAAACTAAACCAAAAAATTCAGGAATTATCTAAAATTAAAAATATATTTGTTTTTCCAAATATGGGGGATGGAGGTCTATCTGTAGGTGCGTGTGCTCTATGCCATAACCATTTCAAAAAACTTAAAAGCAAAAAATTAAAAGAATATTATTTAGGTTTTGATTATTCAAAAAATGAAATTCTAAGAGAAATAAACTCATATAAATTGAAATATAAAACTAATAAAAATATACACTCAACTATTGCAAAAAAATTAAATCAAGGGAACATAATATCTATATTTCAGGGAAAATCTGAGTTTGGACCCAGATCACTTGGAAATAGAAGCATTTTAGCACGAGCAATTGATCCTAAAATAAATAATTTATTAAATAAAAAATTGGGAAGAACAGAATTTATGCCATTTGCCCCAATAACTTTAGATATTCAATCAAAAAAAATGTATTTAAATTTTAATAAAGGGGCTAATGCAGCTAAGTATATGACCACAACATTCAATTGTACTAATGCCATGAAAAAAAAATCACCTGCAGCTGTTCATATTGATGGAACTGCAAGACCTCAAATACTATATAAAAATCAAAATCCGGTTTTGTATGATATTTTATTAAAATATTTTAAAATAAGTAAAATTCCAAATTTAATTAATACTAGTTTTAATATGCATGAAGAACCAATAGTTTGTAATCCCAAAGATGCAATTCGAACTTTTATTAGATCGAAAACTGACTATTTGTTTATTGGAAAATTTTTAATTAAAAAAAAATAAAATGAATCTAGGTTTTAGAGTAGATGCTTCAAAGGACATAGGTTATGGACATTGGTCTCGTTGTTTAAATTTATCAAGGATACTGAAGTCAAATAAAACATATTTTTTTTCAAAATTTTATGTGAATAGTTTAAAAGACTCAAAAATAAATTTAGTCAAGTTAAAAAAAAAAAAATCTAAAAAACTTGAGCTTAGCGAACTAAAAAAAAAAATATTAATCAATAAAATTGATATACTTATAATTGATAATTATGAGTTTGATTATGATTTGCAAAAAAAAATTAAAAAATACGTAAAAAAATTAATTATAATTGATGATTATGTAAATAAAAAATATTTTTGTGATATTTATTTAAATTATAGTTTTTTAGAGTCAAAAGAAAAAAAAAATCTAAAAAAAAAAAATTTAAGACTTGCGATTGGTACAAAATATCTTCCTTTAGATAAAAAATTTTATTCCTTAAGAAAAAAAAAACGTATTAGAAAAAATATTAAAAATATTTTAATTTTTTTTGGAGGAATAAATAAAACTTATTTAATTTTTAGGTTGCTTAAACTTTGCAAGTATTTCGAAAATTTAAAGTTTTATTTTGTTTTAGGAGAAGCTAATAAAAAAAAAATTTATAGATTTTTCAAAAATCAAAAAAATATAAAATTGTTTTCTGGTATTAAAAATAAAAAAATGGCTAGTCTTATCCATAATTGTGACTTGGCTATAGGTTCTGGAGGTGTAAACTTATATGAAAGGATATTTCTTGGTCTTCCTTCTATAGTTTTAAGAACAAGTTTAAATCAGAAAAGAAATATAATTATTTCAAAAAGAAAAAAATTAATTATTCATATTAATAATAGTTCATCTAGTTTTAATATAATTAAAAAAAAAATATTATATTTAATTAAATATAAAAAAATTCATGAAAAAATTTCTAAAAATTGTTACAGTTCTATTAATGGAAATCAAAAAAAATATTTGAATAAACTAATTAAATTATAAAAAATTGATGTTTAATAAAATTATTTTAGGTACTGCTCAATTTGGATCTAATTACGGTATAAATAATAAAATAGGTAAAATAAAAACTGGTGAAATAAAAAAAATTTTGAATTTTTTAAAAAAAAAAAAAATATTTTTTTTAGACACAGCTAATTCTTATAAAAAAAGTGAACTAGAAATTGGAAAGCACATAAAAAAAGACAATTGTAAGTTTAAAATTATTACAAAATATAGTCTTAAAAAAAATAAAATTATTGATCAATTTTATAATACAAGATTCCTTACCGGGCAGATACCTCACACTATTTTGGCGCATTCAGCAAAAGATTATATGTCAAAAAAATTTCAAAGAAAAATAATTTTTTTAAAAAAAAATTTCCCAATAAAAAATATTGGCGTGTCACTATATGATCCTGAAGAATATTTTAAAATATTAAAAACTAAAGTTCCTGATGTAATTCAGGTTCCAATAAACTTGTTTGATAAAAGATTTTTAGATAAAAAAATAATTAATTCTTTAAAAAAAAATAAAATTAAAATGCATGCAAGATCAGTATTTCTTCAAGGCTTATTTTTTTCAAATAAAAAAAAAATATTTAAAAATTTTATAAATATTAAAGATAATTATAAGAAAATATTAAAAATTTCAAAAAATGAAAATATAAGTTTGGGACATCTTTCTTTTGTTTGGGCATATAATAAAAAAGAAATAAGCAAAATTGTAATTGGTGTAGATTCTTTGTCTCAATTAAAACATAACTTGAGTTGTTTAAAGAGAAAAATTAGTTATAAGTCTATTAAAACTCTAAACCATATAAACTTGCATAATAATAAAATAATTAAACCTAATTTATGGAAAATAAAACAGCTGTAATAATTCAAGCAAGACTAACATCTTCTAGATTTCCGAATAAAATATTAGCAAAAATTGGGAATCATACTTTAATAGACTATCTAATTAATAGAATAAAGATTTGTAAGGAAGTTAACAAAATTATTCTTGCCATTCCAAATAATAAAAAAAATAAAATTATTTCAAAAAAAATTAAAAATAATAGTTTAATTTTTTTTGGAAATGAAAATGATGTTTTAGATAGATTTTATAAGGCTGCAAAAAAATATAAAGTAGATACAATAGTAAGAATATGTGGCGATTGTCCATTTGTTGATCCCGCCTTAATAGATCAAGCTTTAAAAATTTTTAAAAAAAATTCATATGATTATATATCAAATACAATAAAACCAACTTTTCCTGATGGACTAGACGTTGAGATATTTAATTTCGATACATTAAAAAAAACATGGATGGAAGCTAAAGATACTTTGGATAGAGAACATGTTACTCAATATATTATTAAAAATAACAAATTTAAAAAAAAAATTTTACATTTAACAAAAATTTATCTTTTTTAAGACTTACTGTTGATGAAAAAATTGATTTACTTCAAATCAAAAAAATATATTTAAAACTTTTTAAAAAGAAAATTTTTGGTATTAAAGATATTAATAATTTATATAATTCGAATAAAAATCTATTTAAAATTAATATGGGTATTAAAAGAAACGAGGGTTTATATTTAAACACAGGTCAAAAACTTTGGAAAAGAGCAAAAAATATTATTCCTGGTGGAAATATGCTTTTATCAAAAAGACCTGATATGTTTTTACCAGATAAATGGCCTACTTATTTCACTAAAGCAAAAGGATGTATGGTTTGGGATATGGATAATATTAAATATAAAGATTTATCTCTGATGAGTGTTGGAACCAATACATTGGGTTATGCTAATCCTATAATAGATAATGCTGTAATTCAGGCAATAAAAAAAAGCAATATGTCTAGTCTTAACTCTCCAGAGGAAGTTTATTTGACTGAAAAACTAATCGATATGCATAGGCATTTTGATATGGCCAGATACGCGAGAACTGGCGGAGAGGCAAACGCAATTGCAATAAGAATTGCTAGAGCTGCATCAGGGAAAGACAAAGTGGCTATTTGTGGTTACCACGGGTGGCATGATTGGTATTTGTCTGCAAACTATAATAATACTGATAAAAAAGGTATTCTTAAAAATCATTTACTTCCTGGACTATCAACAAATGGTGTACCTAGAAATTTAAAGAATACAATTTTTCCTTTTGAATATAATAATTTTAAAAAATTAGAAAAAATATGTTCAAACAATAGTATCGGTGTAATTAAGATGGAAGTTTTTAGAAATTTTAAGCCAACAAATAACTTTCTTGAAAAAGTAAGAAATTTAGCAACTAAAAAAAATATTGTTTTGGTCTTTGATGAATGCACTAGTGGTTTCAGAGAAACATTTGGAGGTTTGCACTTAAAATATAATGTTAAGCCGGATATATGTATTTTAGGGAAAGCATTAGGAAATGGCTTTCCAATTACAGTAGTTTTGGGGAAAAAAGAGATAATGGAAGCTGCCCAAAGTACATTTATAAGTAGCACATTTTGGACAGAAAGATCAGGATTTGTTGCTGGTCTTAAAACTCTTGAATTAATGGAAAAAATAAAATCATGGAAAATTATAAGTAAGCAGGGAGAAAAATTAAAAAATAAAATATTAAAAATTTCAAAAAGAAATAAACTAAATTTGAATTTAACTGGATTGTCCGCATGTCCAAGTTTTAATATAAATTCAAAAAAATGGATTAAGTATAAAACATTTATTACTCAAGAGTTGTTAAAAAAAAAATATTAGGTGCAAATACAACATATTTATCAATTAGTCACAAGGACAGTATATTGAATAATTATGTTGAAAATTTAGATAAAATTTTTTATCAAATTTCTAAATGTGAAAGAGATCAGTTAAATATAGACGAGATTCTTGTTTCTGAAGAGTGCAGTACAGGATTTAAAAGACTTAATTAAATTAATTTATTTAATTTCTCTGAGCCTAATTATTCCTGCAAATCTTACCTTATCAGAAGTATTTTTGTTTGATCTATGAATTATGTTTTCATCAAACAATAATATATCTTTTAAATTCATATTTATAAATTTTTCAGGATATTTTTTTTTAATATTTACTATATTTTTTGGAACAAACGAATTAATAGATTTCTTTGATAACTTATAATTATCAACTTTTTTAATAAAACCCAAATTGTGACTGCCAGATAAAACACTCATAGTTCCATTTTTTAAATTATTTGAGTTTAATATCGGAAATTGATAATGAATTGTGGAAAAACTTTTATAATATGGTTTTTCTTGATGCCACTTATATGCTGTTCTTTTTGATTTTTTTATCCCAATTGCCATTCCAGAATTTGCATGTTTGTATTTTCTGTTAAATAATTTTTGACTATATTTGGTTAACCTTATAGACGCTTTCTTAAATGGCTCTGTTTTAATAAATTTCTTCAAAGCACCATACAGCAAATCATACATACCTTCGTATTCAAGTTTTGAGATAATCTTATGAATATTTTTTTTATTAAGTTTAATTTTAAAAAAACCAGAGTATGTTTTCATCAAGGATTTTTCAAAAGCTTCAATTTCATTTATTTTAAAAAAATCTTTTATTATTACAAATCCATTTTTATGAAACTGTTCACTATAATTTATGTTTTTCATATTTTTTATTTGGGTTTATAACCTACAAAATAGCTCATACCAATACCATTAAATCCCTTAAATATTTTTTTCGAATTTTTCAATATTTTTTTAATTTTATGGAACTTTTTAACTTTAAGCATTTTGCTATTCAAAATTTTAAAAATACTCATCATTTCATTAATAAAAATTTTATTATGATTAATATCAATTACTTGAACTTTTTTTAATTTATGAATAGTTTTTTTTAAATTAATTAAATCTTTAATTGGAACATTTTTTAGTGTTGTGAAATTATTGTTGTTATTAACTTTATTAACTATTTTTTTTATTGATTCATTCATTTTCAAAAATTGTGAAATTTCTTTTATTTTATATAAACCTTGGTTTGATAATGATAAATTATGCAATGGATTAAAAATTAAACTATCTTCAAATTTATAATTTAAAAAATTTTTTTTTCCCATCAGTTTGAATTGTGTCATAAATGGATTTGTAAAACTTTTTATATTCTTTAATGTTTCATTTGATGAGTATAGTAACAATTTATTTTTACTAAATTCTTTTATGATTTCACTGGTGCTTAGTGTGTCTATTTTTGGATTTATATAGGTATCAAATATCACTTCATCAATCGTTCTTCCTCCAAATTTAATTGATCTATTTAAGTGATCTTTAAATAAGATTTTTGAATACTTTATAATATCTGAATTGTTGTTACTGATATTATACAATATAAGTCTTTGAATATTTCTCTGAAAAAAACCATTTTTTTCACCAACACCAAGGATAAAAAATCCTCCCTTCTTTAGAGCATTACAGCATATTTTTATATTTTTTTTTGGATTATGAGTATGATGAACTACGCCATTGCTTATTACAAAATCATATTTTTTTATATTTCTAAAATTAAAAATGTTTTCATTAATTATTTTATATTTATTTTTTGAAAATCTTTTAAATAACTTTCCAGCATTGATGCAGGAATTTTTATCATACTCTATCATCGTACAATTGGAACCTAACCAATCATATGTAATAGTATTTTGGCCACTACCACAACCAAAATCAATTAGTGAAGAATTTTCAAAAATTTTATGAGGCAATTTAAGATTTAGAAGAAAATTTTTTCTATTATCAATAAATCTTTGTATTTTTTTATAATCTCTAAAATATACTGATGGATTTTTTTCGTTATAAACTTTATTTACTTCTTTTAAGAAGTTAACTTTTTTTTTCATAAATAATGATATTTAATTCGAAAAATGGCTTATGGCTATTACAATATTAAATTAATATATCTTACAAATTTTTTTTTCAGTGCATAAATCAAGCCAATTGAGCTATTAGTACTGGTCAGCTACATGCGTTGCCGCACTTCCACACCCAGCCTATCAACGTGGTGGT
>MDSW01174944.1_pt1 | contig 39051 bp, 18 predicted proteins | sample 811171 | NCBI WGS metagenome assembly MDSW01 (sample SAMN05326641, study PRJNA326480) | marine metagenome | isolation source: seawater | place: Atlantic Ocean: North West | collected 2012 | reverse complement strand
GAGCGTCCGCTCGGCGCGCTCCACTCGCTCCGCCCGCCGTCGCTCCCGGCCTGGCTCTGCCCCCCCGCGACGCTCCCCTCGCGCGCGTGCATCACCTGCACGAGCGCCTGCCTCAGCTCGCCGATGATCTCCGTCGCCTCGCGGAGTTTCCTCTCCTGCGCGTCGAACTCGGCGCTCGTCGCCGCCTTGTGCGCCGCCAGCGCGCGCTTCATCGCGTGGTGCGCGTCGCGCTCGGTCGCGAGCTCGTCGGAAGCGCGGTCGAGGTGCGTCTCCAGCGCCGCGGCCTTGTCCCTCTCCGCGGTGATCATCTCCAGGAGGGAGTTCACCGTGTCGTCCATCTCCTCCTGCGAGCACGACGCGGGCCCCGCGTCGCCGGCGGCGGCGGGGTCCCCTCCCTCTCCCCCTCCCCCGCCCCCTCCCCCTCCCCCGGGGGGAGCGCTCTTCGCCCACGCACCCCGCCTCGCGATGGCCTCCTCGAGCTCCGCCTGGAGCCGCTCATTATCCCTCGCGGCCGCCTTGGCTCGCATCTGCGCCTCCGCGAGGGCGTCCTGACATTCCCTGAGCTCCGTCTGCAGCGCGGCTTGGAATATGAGTTGCGCGTTTGGATTCCCGACGCCGAGGTTCGCCACCTCCGTCTGCGCCTCCGCGTCGCGGTACGTCGGGGCGAGGCGCGCGGGTTCGTCCGCGCGGCGCTTCAGGGCGCTCTCCGCCGCGCGCGTGGACTCGATGACGTCCGCCACGCGCACCCACGCCTGCGGCGTCGACCCCCGGGGCTTGCGGCGTCGCTCGTCGGGGCGTCGCTCGTCGGGATGGTGATGATCTCGGGACGCGCGTCGGGACGGGTGCTCGGGCGCGGCGCGGGTCCGCGCGGGGGCGCCGGGGCGCGGGTTCGACGTCGCCCCTCGCGCGTCTTCGCCCACTTCGAACGTCGGGGCGTCCGGGAGGTCGCTCGCGGAGTGGCGATCGCCCGAGCTCTGGCTCGCCGCGCTCGAGCGCGCGGCGCGGGACGCCTCGCCGTAGTACGCGACGGGATGCGACGGGTCCGGGCGGGGGACCCCGCGGGAGGCGGCGCGACGCGAGCCGCTCGCGCTCCCGCCGTGCGAGCTCCCGGCGTAGCTCGAGCTCCCGCGCGTCTTCGCGAGCCGGTTCAGACCGTCCGCGCTCGAGAAGATGCTCGCGTCCCCGCCGTGCGGCGCGGACGAGCTCGCCGGACGCCGCGCGTGGAGCGCGGACGCCGAGGCGGGCGAGGCGTCGTCGCGAGGGTGCGTCCCGTCCGGGCCCGCCCCGCTCGAGCCCGCGCCGACGCCGACCGCGGGGGGCGGGCCGGGCCCGGACGGGCGCCCGTACATCCCCCGGGGACGCGCTCCGGAGCGCCCCTCGTCGGGGGGAGGGCGGGGCGATGTGAGACGTCGCGCATTCCAACAATTCAGCAAAGTCACAACGGACGTTCAAGGAACGATACGCCGACTACGTCGTCAGTCAAGTGCCGCGGCAGGCGGCCGGCGCGCCGCGAGCACTCGAGCACACAGCGGGAGATCGCGACGGTTCACCACCAGGGTCTGGTTCGTGAAGTGCCGGCGCCCGACGCTCCGCCGCCAGACACACCCGCGCGCGTCCGTCGACGTCGCATCGAGCCGAATGCGCACGCGCACCGCGCACCTGCGCGCCACCCTCGCCGCCGCCGCGCTCACCGCGGTCGCGGCGCAGACGTGCGACGTCTGCCACCTGCACTACTATCACAAGGTGCGGCGCCCGTCGCGTCGCTTTTCCCCTCGCGATCCCGGGATCGCTTTTTCGCGAGGGACGGCGCCCTGACCTCCTCCCTCCCCTCCAACGTCGCAGGACGTCTCCTCCGCCATCGCCGGGTTCAACTCCGAGGTGCAAACGTGCCGCGAGTACAAGGACGAGGCGTGCTGCACGCGGGCGACCGCGATGGGGTGCGTTCCGAACCGTTCCCCGGGACGCTCGCTTTCCGGGATTATCCACCGCCGACGTGTCGCGACACGTGCCGACGCTCTGCCGACCCCTCCCCCGCGCGCTCCGGGCGCCGCGCGCCCCCGCGTCGCGACCGCCGCGCGGTGCCCTCCCCGCGAACTCCCCGCGATCGCTCCCGCGCGGCCCCGCCCGCCCGAACCCGCTCGCCTCCGCGTCCGAGCGCGGACTCCGGGGGGCGGCGGGCGCCTGGAACGACGCGACGGCAACGTCGCGAAAAGCCGTTTCTCCCAGATCCCCCGCCGCCATCCAATCCCAAATTCCGTCCACGCGTCGTGTTTTTTCGTCTCTCTCGTCTCTCCTCGGCTGACCTCGAATCGTCTTCCCTCGCGCCCCCGCCCGCAGGGTCGGCGACGAACAGAAGGGGTACCTGTACCCCGACTACACCACCGCCGCCGGCTGCGGCTCCCTGACCCCCGCGTGCGAGCAGTACTTCATCGAGGAGGGCTGCTTCTACGAGTGCGACAAGAACCTCGGCAAGTGGCGCAAGCACGACGACTGCTCCGCCGAGGGCCTCAACGACAACGGATGGGAGATCGAGGGCATGCCCATCAAGGCCTCCTACTGCGACGCGTGGTACGAGGCGTGCAAGGGCGCGAACAACAAACTCTGCATCGGCTCCGCCTCCGAGGAAGGCAAGCCGGTGTACACGTACTTCGGCCAACCCGCGTGCGCCACCGCCGAGGGCTCGCTCGGGTGCAAGCGCATCGACGAAGTCTACACCAGCGGCAAGCACATCTGCGAGACCATGTGGGGCGGGTCCTTCAAGTACGAGGACGACACCTCCAAGGACGCGTACGTCATGTCCTTCACCGAGGGCACCGCAAACCCCAACAACGACATGTTCACGACCATGGACTACCCCCCAAGGTGCACCGGCGACACCGGCGACGTGAACCTCACCGCCGCCGCCGAAGACGGATGCCCGCACAACTGGCACACCTCGAGGCAGTCGTACACGGTGGGCGAACACCAGAACGTCACCTACCTCGTCACCGCCGGCGCCGCGAGGCGCTTCGGCGCCGCCGCGGTCGCCCTCGCCGGCGCCGCGACGGCGGTGCTCCTGGCGTAAGAGCGAACGCGACGCCGAGGGAGGGCTGAGTCGCGGAGGGAGGGTATCCGAGCCGGACGAACGATTCGTCCGGCTCGGACCCGACGAACCGCCGACGGAAGCCCGCCCCGCGTCGCGCGTCGCCGCGCGCCGAACCTTTTTCGTCGCCGACGTCTTCGTCATTCGTCGGCGCCGCGCCGCGTTTTTGAAACTTTTCGCGGCGCGCTTGTTTTGCTCGACGCGAGCCGCCGGGTGCGCCTCGACGCGCCCGGCGGCTCGCTCGCTTCACGAAAATATGACGGCACTGGGGGTGCCCGCGCGTTCGACCGTCGCATCGGCCGAGCGCGCGCGGCTGAGATCATACCCTTACTCACCGGATCGCGATAATGCGCGCGTCGGGAAGTGCTTCCGCGCCGCCCGAGACGAGGCATCTCAAGACTATTACTGCCTCGGCTTCGGCGGCGTCGGTTGTACGCTACCATCCGCCGGAACATATTATTTCCGAAAACATTTTTTTTTCTTTTTTCTTTCCAGCCCCGGGAGAGGGTCGCCGAGACGACGCGGTGTATCCGCACGACCTCCGCGTAAAGAGGAGGTCTCTAGTAGCTCGTAGCTCGCACACATATTCTTTGTAACGCGCGTCATCGGTGGGGTGCGGGCGCACCCCGCCTCTCCCTGGAATCGAACGACCCTCGCGCGCGCGCTCGCTCACGCGTCGGCCGCCCCGTACGAGAAGCTTCTCGAACCGTCCGACTCACGTCGCCGCTCGCGCCTTTCTCGCCGCGCCCCCCCCCTCGCTCCTCTCGTACCTCGTCCGCATCGAGAACCCGTCCACGGCGACGTCCCTCGGCGTGTCCCACCGCTCCGCGACGAGCCGATCGACGCGCATGAGCATCTCCCCCGGGGTCGTCTCCTCGTGGTCCGCGGATAACACTTCCGCGACGCTCGCCTCGAGCGCCGGGTTTGACGCGAAGAGGTACTTGACGATCTGTTTCAGCTTCCCGAGCTTGAACCGCTCGAGGTCGCCCCCCCGCTTCGCGCTCCTGCGCGGCTTCCTCGGCGCCTCCGCGAATACCTCCTCCGCGAACCGCCGGAGGAACGCGCGCACCAGCTCGGCCTCCTCCTCCCGCGACCGCCCGCCGGAGGTGGTGAGCGCCGCCGCCCGGCCCCGCCCGGAATCGTCGTCGTCGCCGCCGAACCATCCCCCCGCCTCCCTGATCCTGTGAAAGATGAGCGGGTCCTGCACGGCCCCCCTCCCGATCATCACCCCCGCGCACCCCGTCTCCCGGACCATCCTGAACGCGCGTTCGGGCGTCGTGACGTCGCCGTTGCCGACGACGGGCACGCGAAGGAGATCCGCCGCGAACGCGATGTCCTCCCATCGCGCGGCGCCCGAGTACCCCTGCGCCCTCGTGCGCGGGTGGAGGGTGACGAACTCCGCGCCGCCCTCCTGCGCGGCGAGGAGGTTCTCGCGGAGTAAGCCGCGGTCGTCGAAGCCCGAGCGGAGCTTGAGCGTGACCGCGCACCCCGTCCCCGCGACGCCCCTCGCGACGGCGGCGACGCACTCGCGGACCCGGAGGGGGTCCCGGAGAAGCGAACTCCCCGCGCCTTTGCCCGTGACGAGTCCCGCGGGGCACCCGCAGTTGAGGTCCACGCGCGGGGCCAACGTCTCGGTGGCTAAGTACGACGCGCACGCCTCGAGGAGATCCGGGTTCGAACCCATGAGCTGCGCCGCGAGGAGCGCGGGCGCGCGGGACGGAATCTGGATCACGGCGGATCCCGGGGAGAGAGGACTCTCGTCGTCGCGAGGACTTTCCGGCGCACCGCCGCCGTACGCACGCGACGAATAGCCCGTCATCGTCGGGTGGCAGTCGTAGTGCTCGTCCGCGCGGAGCGTCGCGGGCGCGAGGAGCTCCTCGGCGTCGTACCCGTTGAGGGCGATGCCGCGGAGCAGCTTCTCGGGCTTGGCGCCCTGGGAGATGACCCCGGGGACGCGCGTGAACTCGCGACACGCCTCGTCGAAGCCGCCCGTGCTGAGCGCGAGCGCGCGGCGGAGTCGGCGGTCGCCCAAGCCCTCCATGGGGGCGAGGAACAGCGCCGGCGGGCCGCCGCGCGCGCCGCGCGACAGGAGCGCGTCGTAGTCGCGACGCCGGGGCGGGTCCGGGGCATCCGCGGACGCGCGGAAGAGCGCGGGCGCGCGCGGATGCACGCGAGCGACGCGCATGACGGCGCCGGGCGACGCGCCCGGGGGGAGTGTGAAGGACGTCGGCGGCGAAGACGAGAAACCTGACGGACGTTCAGGGCGCGCGCGGCGGTGGCCGGGGCGAGCGCCCAGAAAAATTTGTTCAATGGCGGACGACGACGACGCGCGTCACATGATGATGGGCGAGATGCGCGGGGTGGCCGCCACCCGCCCCCCTCCGGGTGGCCTCGCGTCGCTGGTTCGGTCGCGTCGGCGCGCGGCCGGTCCGCGCTCGCGCGCGCGCGTCGACGCGTCCTCCGGTTCTCGTCCGTCACGCCACGACGCGCCGGGCGAGGCTTCCGCCGCGGCGCTCGAGGATTGGATGCGCGAGGATCCGGGTTTCGACGCGTGCGGCGTGCGCGTGGCGCGCCTCCCCGGCCGAGGGTTCGCCGGCGTTTCGACGCGCCGGATCGAGGCGGGCGCGCGCGTGCTCGCGATCCCGCGCTCGCGCATGCTCACCGCCTCGGACGCGCGCTCGCGCGCCTCCCCGATCGGCGCCGCCGCGTCCGCGCTCACGGAGTGGCGCGCTCTGATGCTCGCGCTGTTGCACGAGCGCCGACTCGGCGACGCGAGCGCGTTCGCGCCGTGGCTCGCGCTCCTCCCGGACCAGCGCGAGATGGAGCTCCACCACCCGCTGATGTGGGACCGCGAGACGCGCCGGCGAAGGCTCCAGGGGAGCCCGACGCTCAGGCGCATCGAGCGCGCGAAGGTGCGCTGCGCGGAGGACCGCGACGCCGTGCGCGCGGCGCTCCGAGACGCGCGAGACGCGGAGGAGGAGGAGGAGGAGGGGGATCCCGAGGGAGATTGGCCATCGCTGGACGACGCGTTATGGGCCGCGGCGATCCTCTCCAGTCGCGCGTTCAGACTCGACTCGCGCGCGTTCGAACTCGACGAGGAGAGTACCGAAGGTTCCGAAGCCGCCGCCGAACGCTTCGAATGGGCGTACGTCTCCGACGCGTCCTCCGACGACGACGCGTGGGCGTGGGACCCGGCGGAGGCGGCGCTCGACGCGGACGACCCCGACGCGTTCTTCCCGGAATCGAACCTCGAAGGCGCGGACCGCGACGACCATCTACACCGACAGGACCACCACCACTCGGAGGAGTCGGAGGAGGAGGAGGAGGAGGATGACCCCGGCGGATCGTTCCTCGCCCTGGTCCCGTGGGCGGACAGCCTGAACCACAGCCCCGCGGCGGGTCGGGGCGCGGTTTTGACGTACGATCCGATTTCGCGCGTCGCGTCGGCGTTTGCGCACCGCGAGTACGCGTCGGCGGGGCTCGAGGTGTTCGACAGCTACGGCCCGGGCCTGACCCGCGCGGAGTCCCTCGCGTCGTACGGATTCGTCGCCGATTCTCCTTCGGGCGAAGCTTCGGGCGAAGCTTCGGAACCCGAGGAGGCTTCGTGCGACCTCCCCGGGGAGTGGTTCTGGCGGGTCGCGGATCGCGCCGAGGAGGACGCGTCGGACGAACGCTCCGACGCCTCCGGCGCGTTGCGAATGCTTCGGCGGGAGGAAGCCGCCGCCGGCGCGTCGCACAGGGACGCCCTCCGCGCGGTCCTCGCGGCGTGCGGGTTGGGGCCCGGGGACGCGACGATCCGCGTGTTCGAGAGGAGTGGTATCGGCGCGAGCGCGGCGGCGTGGTGTCGCCTGGCGACGACGAACAGGGCGGCGTTTCACCGCGCGGGGTGGGACGGGGGCCGAGTCGATCCCGTCGACGTCGCGGGGTGTCACCGCGTCGTCGCCGCGCTCACCGCCATGGACGACGCCACGTGGGGGCGGGCGAAGGAGAAAAAACCGGTCGAGAAACCGGTCGAAGGTGGGTTCGGAGAAGACGCGGGGGGTGTCGACGCCGACGTCGACGTGACGGGGGCGGAGAGGGAGGCGAGGGCGCGCGCGACGCTCGCGAGGCTCGTCGCGGAGGTTTTGGAGGGGTATCCGGTGGAGGCGAAAAAGACGCGCGGCGGCGGCGGAGGGGGGGAGGGTCGGGCGGAGGAGGGGGGAGGGACGCGCGACGGGGAGGAGGGCGCGGGGCTGGTCGGGGAGGAGGCGGCCGCGGCGCTCCTCGCGTCGGAGGCGAGGGCGCTGAGGGGCGCGCTCGAGCGCCTCGTCGTCGGGTCGTGATGAGGTTTTCACGAGCCGGCGCGCGGGGAAAAACGAAACGCACGCGGTCGAGCACAACTGCCGACCGCGGCGGATCGTCGTCGCGGGCGGACCGACGGAATCTCCCGGGGGCGATCGCGCGCCGTCCAATGAAACGCGCGCCAGCTCAGCGCGTCCGACGCGACACCGCCCCCGCGCCGCGCCACACCGTCGCGCGCACGTTTCCGCGTCGTTCGGGCGACGACCGTCCTCGCTCGATGTCTCCCTCCGTCGTCGCCTTCTCCGCGACCGTCGCGCGCGTCGCTCCCGCGCGCGCGTCTCGCTCCGCGCCGCGCCGCGCGCGCGTCCGCGTCGTCGCCCGGGCGTCCCGACGCGACGCGGCGAGCGATGCGGTCGGTTTCGCCTCCGCGCGCCGCGCGTGCGGCGTCGCGCTCGGCGCCGCGGCGCTCACCGCGAGCGCCGCGCCGCCCGCGCACGCGATGGAGGGCGTGTTCGCGAACCCGGCCGTGCTGGGGGCGACGTGCGTGGCGGTGTGCTGGGGCATCCCGCAGACGCTCGGGATGATGGTGCTCGACAAGAAGGAAGCCGCCGGGCGCGCCAAGTGCGCGGAATGGGGCATCGACGTCTCCGACGTCGAGGAGGGGAACTGGGGGCGCATCCGGCAGCTCATCAAGAAGGAGGCCGAGCGACGAGGCGAGGAGATGCCCAAGTTCTGAGGGAGGCGAGGCGGCCGGAGGCGAGCGAAACACGACGCGGGGGGGCGCGCGAAAAGGAGGCGCGAAGGGGAAGAAGCGCTCGGCCCGCGTGGAAAAGCGACAAATCATCATGTCGGATCCCGGGCGCGACTGGGGACGAACTCTTGAAGTAAATCGCCCCGTGAGGGTTTCGCCGCACACCCCGACCGCGCGCTTCCCCGCTCCCCTTCGTTCGTGCGCGATGCCCGGAAAGGAAGGCGGCAAGGCCAAACCCCTGAAGAAGGCGAAGGGCAAGACCGTTGATCTGGACGAAGACGACCTCGCGTTCAAGGCGAAGCAGAAGGAGGACGCCGCGAAGCTCAAGGCCCTCAAAGAGCAAGCCGCGGGGAAAGGTTCGTCGACCCTTCGCGCGGCGCCAACCAACGACGCGCTCGAGCGACGCCGATCCGCCCCTCGCGTCCAGCCCGTTATTGCCCTGACGCGTTCTGCGCTCCCGTCGTGCGGCTCGACATCCCCTCGTTCACGCGATCGCAGGATTCGGCGCGGGCATGAAGAAGAGCGGAAAGAAGTGACGAGATTTGAGGGGTGTGAGGGCCGCCGGCGCTCCTCGGGCGGCGTGCGAGCGGTCGTCCACGCGGACGCGCCTCGACTGTTATCCGCGACCACCGCGCGTCTCGTCGTTCCACGCACCGCGACGCGCGCGCGACCCGGGTGAAGATCAACGCCACCTCGGTCCCGCGGGTCTCGCCCGCGACTGCGTTCCGACTGCGTTCCGCGACTGCGACGTTTTCCCTTTTCGGCGCGATGTTTTCCCCCGCGCGCCGCGCGCGAAGACCGCGCGCACGGCGTCCCGAGCGTTCCTGGCCCCGCGACACGCCAGCGCGGCGTCGAGCTCCCTCGCGCACCTCGCCGAGCGCGTCGCGGTCGCGCGGACCTTCGCCGGCGACTCGGTCGAGGCCGCGCCCGCGCTCGCGACGCGTTCGCGCGCGCGCGTCGCCGCCGTCGACGCCTCGGCGCTTCGTCTTCGGCAGTGACGGATGTGGCTCTCGAGCGCGTCCCAGCCTCGCCGTCTCGCCGCGGCGGCGGTGGCTCGCGCGTCCCGCCGCGCGCGCTCCGCGGCTTCCAGCTCGGCCAACTCGGCCGCGCGCAACTCTCTGCGCCTCTCGCGCTCGCGCCACGCCTCGCACGTCGCCAACGCTCGGCGCGCTTGCTCGGTGTCGATGAGGATGCCGAACCCGCCCGGGGCGAGCAGCGCGACGGTCGGGAGCGTTCGGATGCGTCCGTCCACGCACTTCGACCGCGGCGAGAGGGCGCGCGCGCGAGGGCGAGATTCGTCCGAGCACGTCGCTCGATGCCCCCTCGCGCGGCGTCCCGAGTCGCGGGCGTCGGAGGCGGCCACGGCGATGGCCATGGCGCGCGTCGATTGGTGTCACTCGCGCGCGACGCGCGAAAAAAAAACTGCCGCCCGGAACATCGATTTTCGTCGCCCGCGCGCCTGGCGGGCGCCCCGCCGCGCCCGCGGCGTCGACGTCTCTCGGAGCAGCGACGTGTCCACCCCGTCGCGTTCTCGTCCGCGCGCCTTCAGAGCGCCCGAGCGCGGTCTCCTCCGCGCGCGGCCCTCGCGATGGCATCGCTCGCGCGCGGCGCGTCTCTTCGCGCGGCGCGCGCGGCGTTCCGCTCGTCGGTCGCTCCGTTCCTCCCGCGCGTCCCCGCTCGCGCCGCGGCGTCGATGGGCACCGTCGCCATGTCCTGCGGCAACGGCGACTTCGGCCGCCTCGGCCACGGCGTCGCGGGCTCGGGCGACGCCGCGCTCGGCCTGAGCGCGGACCGCTTCCGCCCGATGCTCGGCCTACCCCCCGACGCCTCCGTCCGCGCCGTCTCCGCGGGCGGCGCGCACACCGCCGTCGTCACGGGCGACGGGCGCGTGTGGACGTGCGGCCTCGACGACCACGCGCAGCTCGGCCGCGCGACGACCGCGTCCGCGCCGAGCACGACCCTCGCGCCCGTGGAGGGCCTCCCGGAGCACGACCCCGTCGTCGCGGTCGCCGCGGGGCACCACCACACGCTGTGCGCGACGGCGAGCGGCGAGGTGTGGGCGTTCGGGCGCAACGACCGCGGGCAGTGCGGCCTCGGACCCGACGCGCCCGCCGTCGTCGAGTCCCCCGCGTGGGTCGCCGCGCTCTCCCCGCATCATCATCACGCCGAGCCGCACGGCGGCGTCCGCCGCCTCGCCGCGGGACCCGACCGCTCGTTCGCGGTGACCCGCCGCGGCGCCCTGTTCTCGTGGGGCGCGAACGACGAGGGCGCGCTCGGCCACGGCGGCGAGGGACGGACGCCTCCCTCGAGCGGCGCCGGCGGCGGCTTCCGCGGCGGCGGCGGATTCTTCGGCGGATCCTTCTCATTCTTCGGCGGCGTCTTCTCGCGCCTCGTCGCGGGGCGCGGCGACGAGTCGACGCCGCGGCTCGTTCGCGCGTTGGCGGATAATCCGAACGCGCGCGTGGTCGACGTCCGGTGCGGCCTCGCGCACGCGGCGTGCCTGGACGACCGCGGCGTCGTTCGCGTGTGGGGCGGCGGGCGGCTCGGGCAGCTGTCTGTCGACGACGCGCGCGCGGACACGCCGACGGAAGCCGCCCCCGAGCTCATCGGCGGCGACGCGGGGAGGACCCCGCGCGTTCGCCTCCTCGCGCTCGGGGGGAACTTCGGCGTCGCCGCGCGCGCGGACGGCGCGAACGGACACGGCCTCGTCGCGTGGGGCGCGAACGGGAACGGCGAGCTCGGACTCGGGGAGAAACGCACGCACAGGGCGCGGAGTGGGTCCGGGCCGAGACCCGTCGAGCGTTTCGAATCGGGATCGAGCCGGAGCGGGAGCGGGGCCGGGGTTTACGGGGCCGGGTCGCGGGTCGCGCGCCTCGCCGCCGGGTGGCGCCACGCGATGGCGGCGACGGAGGACGGGCGGCTGTTCGCGTGGGGGTGGGGCGGGAGCGGCGGGCAGCACGGGGACGAGGCGTTCAGCTCGGGGGGGCAGCTCGGGCTCGGGAACGGAGAGGGCGACTTCTGGGCGCCCGCGCGAGTCCCGGGGTTCGGGCCGCCGGCGAGCTTTAGCGCGAGCGGCGAAACCGTCGGACGCGTCGTGGACGTGTCGTGCGGGTTCAACCACTCCGTCGTCATCGTGGACACGGGGGAGGGGGAGGGGGGGGGGAGATGACGGTGACGAGGACGAGGACGTGACGAGGCGATGCCGCGAGCGACGCGAGAGACGCGAGCGACAAGCGCGCGATGTTAAAAAAATAGTAAACGACACCCACCCACCCACCTCTCGCGCTCCGTTCGCGCTCCTACACCTCCTTCTCCGCCTTCTTCTCGGCATCCTCCGCCCCCCCCTCGCGACCCCCGTCCGCTCGCCTCTTGCCCCACACGCGCCGCATCTCCCACGCCGCGACCCTCAGGAGCGTCCCCGCGGCGAGGAGGTTGAACGCGAAGAGCATGAAGAACACGCGCGCCCACCGCCGTTGGAAATCCGCGTCCACCGCCTCCGTCTCGACGACGATGTCGGCGCCGGCGTCGCCGGAGCCGCCCGAGCCGGAAGAATCCAGTATCGCCCCGAGCGCGACCGAGACCGGGGTGTTCTCTGCGCCGCCCCCGAACGCGTCGGAGGCGCCGCCCCCGAACCACCACCCCTCGGCCGCGCCGCCGCCGTCGCTCGAAGAATAATACAGCGCGGAGGAGGGCACCCCCCCGACGACGCGCGCGGATAACCCGCCCACCGCGCCCTCCGCCCCCAGCGCCCCCGAGCTCGTCTGCCCCGCGACGTCCGCCGCGAGCTCGGAGATGAGATCCGCGAGCCCCCGCTTCTGCGCGCCCGCGTGGTGCGCCTCCGTCTCGGCGTATAACCGTTCCCCGGCGGAACGCTCCGCCCCCTCCGCGGCTTCTTCGTCCTCCTCTGCGCCCCGCGCGTCCCGCTTCCTTCGCGTCACATCCTCCGGCCTCAACATCCCGTCCGAGTCGATCGTCAACCCCTCCGGCATGTCGAACTTCGCGTCCGTGAACCCGTTCGCCTCGTCGTCGTCTATGTCCCCGCGACTGACGTACGTCCCGTCCAGAACGCTCGGGTCGACGACCCTACCCCTGCTGTCCACGTACGAGTTGGCCAGCACCACCCGGTCCCTAGATTTTTCTCCGTCCGACGCGACGCGCGCCACCACCGTCTGCCCGACCGCCGCGCCCAACGTGCCGATGCCGTCGATCAACCCGCTGAGGCTCGAGACGAGACCGGGCTTGCCCATTAACGCCGCGGTCTCGCCCAGGTCCACCGACACCGCCGTGCCGTACATGTGCGCGGGCCCGCCGGATAAGAACCCCACGACGCCGAACGCGACGGCGTAATGCGCCGTGCTCGTCTCGAGCGCGGGGAGGAAGAGTAACGGCAGGGACCCGACGGCGAAGCTCAGGACGAACAGGGGCGAGCGCGTGCCGCCGATGTGATCGCTCAGGAACCCAAGGCACGTCGTGCCCGCGATCATGGAGACGTCGAACAGGACGGTGAGGTTATCCGCGACGGCTTGCGAGTCCAGCGTCAGCGTCAGGTAGTACGGCATCCAAAACAAAATCGTGTACGTCACCGTCTTGATGAAGAAGTACGACGCGGACCAGTCCAGCACGCCGGGAACCTGCCAAGCCTCCATGAGGCCGGTGAACACCCCCGAGAACGACGACGACGATCGCGTCTTATCCGCCTCATCAGAAGGTTTCTTCAAGAGCGGCGCGTCCTCGCCCGGGGCGTCTTCGGCGTTTTCGGCGTCTTCGGCGCCTCGAGCCTCGGCGCGTCGGTCGGGGACGCCGAACCCGAGGATGAGCGTCATCACCGCGAGGTACGCGGCGACGACGAAGAACACGTCCGTCCACCGGCGCCCGCCCGGGTGAGCGAAGTCTTCGCCGGCGGCGTTCGTCGCGTCGCCGCCGAGGTCGGCGCTCGCGGAGGCTCCGGCGCCGGCTCTGCGGTTCGCGGCTTCCAACACGAACGTGGCGACGTTGAGGCCTACGATGTCCCCCGCGGCGCCGGTGGTGGACCACAGGCCGAGGACGAGTCCGCGCTGGCTCGGGTCCACCCACCCCGAGGTGACGGCGACGAGGTTGGGGAATCCCAGGGACTGGACGAGGCCGTTGAGGGCCCACAGGGGGACGTACAGCGCCACGCCCTGGGTCCACGCGTCCGTCTCGTCGCGGGGGAGGGGGCAGAGCCATCCCTCGGACAGCGCGCCGAAGATCGCGATGACCGCGGCGGTGCCCGCGAGGCCGACGATGGCGGCGTTCTTGTTGCCGTACCTCGCGCCGACGGAGCCGCTGAAGAGGAGGCCGACGCCGTACGTCACCAGGAAGGTGGTGTCGAGGATGCCGAGGAGCTGCGTCGGGAAGTGCAGCCGGCGCTGGAAATCGCCCTTCACCGCGACGTACGCCTCGCGCGAGGCGTGGAACGAGGCGCACGCGACGTACGTGATGATCACCATCGCGTGCTTGTGGAAGCCCGGGGGGGGAGGGGGGATGGAGGACGCGTCGAGCATCGCGACGGGGGCGAGGGCGACGCGTCGACGAGGGGGGGGTGGCGCCCGGACGCGCGCGGGCCGAGGCGACGACGCGCTGCTCCGGAGGCGGAACGAATCGACCGCGCGCGAGAAAGACGGCGCGCCTCCCGCGGATCCTCGAGACGCGCGTCCCTCGCGACGACCCGCGCGGCCCGAGAAGACGACGCCGGCGACGCGCGAACCCCCGGAGGCCTTCGCGGACGCGTGCGAACGCGCGCGAACGCGACTCCGAGCGGTCCGACGCCGCGGAGAGTGGCCGCGCGGCTCTCGGACGCGCACGTAACACCTCGAAACCGACGACGCGGTTTCGAAACCGACGACGCGGTTTCGTGGTCGCGCGCCCCACCGCGTCGACGCCGATCAGCGCGACTTTCCACCGCCCGCGTCCGACCCGCTCAAAACGGCCGGTCCGAGGTAATCATTTCGCATCTCGCCCACCTCCCTCTTGGCGCGCGCGCATGCCCTTCGCCGCCTTGGGCGCCCCTCGGTTCGCGACGCTCGCGCGCGACCGTCTCGCCTCACCCCTTTCCTCCTCCCGCGCCGCCCCCGCGCCTCCCGCGCGCGCCATGGCGCCGAGGGCGCGCGCGGACGGCTCGGCGCCCCCGAAGACGGTCCTCGTCGCCGGCGCGGGGATCATCGGCACCTCCATCGCCTACCACCTCGCGGTGAACCATGGCATCGGCGCGACGCTCGTGGACAAGGTCGGCCCCCACTGCGCCGCCTCGGGCAAAGCCGGCGGCTTCCTCGCCCTCGACTGGTGCGACGGCTCCCCCCTCGGTCCCCTCGCGCGCGCGTCGTTCGCGATGCACGACGCGCTCGCCGAGACGCTCGCGCTGGATTCCTACCGGAGGCTCACGTGCGAGGCCGTCGCCCTCGACCCCCGACGCGCCGAGGGCGCGATCCCGCCCCGCGAACCTCTCAGCAAGAAGCTCCTCTCCCGCGTGGAGTGGGCGGACGCGAGCTCTGTCTCCGGGTCGCGCCCGATGGGCGACGAGCGAACGATCGCGCAGGTGCATCCCGCGCAGCTGTGCGACGCGATGCTCCGCCGCGCCGAAGCCGTCGCCGGCGCCAAGGTCATCGTCGGCGACGTCTCCGCCCTCTCGCGCGACCCCGCGACCGGCGCGTGCGTCGGCCTGGTCGTCGACGGCGAGGTCATCCGCGCGGACGCGGTCGTCGTCGCCATGGGGCCGTGGACGAGCCGAGTGTTGAGCGCCGCCGAGATTCCCGGCGCGCCAGCTGTGCCAGCTGTGCCAGCTGTGTACGGCCAAAAGTACCACGCGGTGCTCATGCGGCCCGCGTCCGGGCGCGTCCTGACGCAGGCGGTGTTCTTCCAGGGCCTCGGCGACCCGGAGTTCTACCCGCGGCCGGACGGGGACGTGTACGTGTGCGCCTTCCCGGACCCGCCCGGCGTCGTCGCGGAGGAGCCCGGCTCGGTGGAGATTCGCCCGGACGCCGTCGAGCGCCTCGTCGACGTCGCGCGCCGCGTGAGCTCGGAGATGGCGGACGCCACCGTGCGCCCGTCCCCGAACTACGACGCCGCGGGGGCCCCCGGGACGCGCGGGCAGGCGTGCCACCTTCCCGTGACCGAAGACGGGGTTCCGGTTATGGGGAGGGTGCCCGGGTGCGCGAACGCGTTCGTCGCGGCGGGGCACTCGTGCTGGGGGATCCTCAACGCGCCCGCGAGCGGCGCGGCGATGGCGGAGCTCGTGGCGGAGGGAAGGGTGACGTGCGTGGAGGGGTTCGACGCGTTCGACCCGGCGAGAGGGTACCAAGGATAGAGAGTCTCCTCGGGCGATACATGCGAAAAGGTCGGGGGCGGCTATTAACACTTTGCGGGGGTAAGGGGGGGTTCGCGCACGGAGGGGGGGATGACGATGATGATGACGTGGGGGGATCGCGGCGTCGCGTATTCGCAAAATCTGGTCCCCCCCGCGACGGGACGGTCGCTTTTACGCTCTCGGCTCTCCCGGGGCCGGTCCTTCGTTCGATCGTTCGCGCGCGGTGGCACGACTCCGAAAAACTCGGTCACTCAGAGGTTCGCCCCGTCGTACGGTTTGAGCTTCAGCACCTTCCCGATGGCGACGGTTTTCCCCTCGTCCCTGAGCGTGAACCTTCCGAGCTGCGGGACGTCGGCGAATTTCTCGCAGCAGATGATCCCGGCGGTTTTGATCCTCACCGTCGCGAGGCTCCCGCTCTTGAGGAACGCCGCCTGTCCCTTCTTCTTCTCCTTCGGCTTCCTCGTCTTTCCGTCGATCTCGTGCACGATCTTGGTCACCTCGCACTCCTCCGTCACGGCGTGGATGTGGATCACCGCCTTGTACCCCGCGGTGAAGATGCTCTTGTGCTCGAGGAGCTCGAGGATCGCCAGCTGGCACTCAATCTCCCGCGTCACGTGCACGGGCGCGTTGGGCGCGCACAGCACGAACCCGCTCATCAGCGCCTCCTCCTCGATCCCGTTCAGTCGCAGGCGGACGTTCTCCCCGGGGAGGATCTTGCTCGTCTCCACGTCGTCGCGGAACAGCGCCGCGACGGTCACCTTGACGTTGTTCGGCATCACCACGAGCTTGTCGCCGCGCCGGACCGTGCCGGCTTCTGTCTTGCCCATGACGATGGTGCCCATGTCCTTGTGCTTGTCCAGCACGGGCAGGCGGAACGGCGCGTCCGGGTTCCGCTCGAGCGGGTCGAGGTCGTCCAGCGTCTGGAAGAACGACTTGCCCTCGTACCAGGGGCACACGTCCTTGCCCACGAGGTCCTTGACGTTCGTGCCGTGGAGGCCGGAGATGGGCACGAACTGCACGTCACGCTGCACGTTGTACCCGCAGGATTTGAGAAACGGCGAGATCTTCGCGACGATCTCGTCCCACCGGCCCTTGTCCCACTTCACCGTCGGGTCGTCCATCTTGTTCACGATGACGATGAGCTTCGTCACGCCCAGCGTCTTCGCCAGCTGCGCGTGCTCCCTCGTCTGCCCGCCGCGCTCGAACCCGGTCTCGAACTCGCCCTTCCTCGCGGCGAGCACCAGCACCCCCACGTCCGCCTGCGCGGCGCCGGCGATCATGTTGGGGACGTAATTCTTGTGCCCGGGGGCGTCCAACACCGTGTACCGCTTCTTCTCCGTCTCGAAGTGCGCCCGGCCCACCTCCACGGTCTTGCCCTTCGCCCGCTCCTCCTCGTTCGTGTCCATGATGTACGCCATGTACCACGACTCGCGGTTCTTCTCCTTGGCGTCCTTCTCGTACTTCTCGATGGTGCGGTCGTCCACCATGCCCGCCTGGAACAAAATCTGCCCGCCGATCGTGGACTTGCCCGCGTCGACGTGGCCGATGAAGACCAAGTTCAGATGCTCGCGGGGGTCGAACGTGGCGTCCTCCGCGTCGTCCGGAGGGGGGACGATCTCCTCCTCCTCCTCCTCGGGCTCGGGCGCCTTCGGCGGGACGGCGGGGGTCGATCCTTCGGGGTCTTCCTTCACCGCCATGTCCCGCACCGCCTCTGCGGCTTTCTCCGCCTCCTTCGCGTCCTCCTCCTTCTTCGCCGGCGCGGGGCCGCCGATGACGAACTCCTTCTTCGCGGGGGGGGGTCCGCCGATGACGAGCTCCTTCTTCTTCGCGGCGGGCGCGGGGCCGCCGATGACGAGCTCCTTCTTCGGCCCGCCGCTTGTCGCCGGCGCGGGGCGCTCGAAGAACTTGGGCGCGGCGTCGCCGGGGCCGCCGATGGTGACCTGCGCCGCCTTCTTCGCGGGCGCGGGGCCGCCGATGACGAGCTCTTTCTTGGGGCCGGCGGAGGGCGCGGGGGCGGGGCGCTCGAAGAACACGGGGGGTCCGCCTCCCGCGCCCGGGGGCGGGCCCGGGGGGGGCGGCGGGGCGGACCCGCCCGCGCCGGAGGGAAGATTCCGGGGCCTGAAAGCGAACGCGTTGGGGTTGAACGCGGGGGCGTCCGCCTTCATCTTCGTCGCGGGAGGCTTGGGCGCGTCGGAGGGAGGGCCGTCGCTCATCGCGGTCGAGGGAGCCGCGTCGAGGGAACCGCGAGGGCGCGGCGGCGAGTGCGTCGCGGCGCGCGATCGCGCGAGATCGCGCGAAAAAGCACGCGCCGCTCGCGGATGCCGAGAAATCCGATCGGCGTGCGGCGGCGCTCGGCGCGCGAAATCGGCGGTCTTTAGACCGTCGCGTCGACCGCTCCATCTGGCGGTCGACCGCTCGCGAGGACGCTCCTTCGTCCGCTCGCGCGGCGCGTCTCGGCGTCTCTCCTCGCGCCGGCGCCAGCACAGCACGCGACGCGACGCACGCCGCGCGCCGAGCTCGGACCGCGCCGTTCGCGCATCGACCGCCGCCGCGCGCCCGGGACGCCGTCCTCGCGCCGCCCTCGGCACCTTCCGCCTCGCCGCTCGCGCGCGCGCGCTCGGGCGGGCCCCCGCGTCTTTCGTCCTCCCGGGGGCCCGCCCGTGAGGCAAGGACGCCCCGGCGCGAGACGTGAGCCGCCATGCCTCAGAACGAGCACATCGAGCTCTTCCAGAAGCGGTGCGTGACCGATTCGCGCGATGCCGCCTTCGCGCCCTTCCCTCGCCCCTCCGCCCGCCGTTGTTCCCGCGCGGCGCCCCCCCTCCCCCGCGCCCGAGTCCCTCCGCGCCGCGCGCATTTCCCGCCCCCCACGCACGTCTCGCGGCGACGGAGGCCCGCCGCCGCCGCAAATCGCGCGCCTCGTCGTCTGGCTGACCTCGCTGCTCCCCTCCCGTCCGTCCCGCGGCGCCCGTCCCTCGTCCTCGCCCCTCGCAGGTACGGCCGCCGGCTGGATTACTATGAGAAGAAGCGCAAGAAGGAGGCGCGCGAGCCGCACAAGCGCAGCGCGGTGGCGAAGAAGCTCATCGGCCTCAAGGCGAAGCTCTACGCGAAGAAGCGGCACGCGGAGAAGGTGACGATGAAGAAGACGATCCAGCAGCACAGCGAGCGGAGCAACAAGCACAAGGTCGAGGAGGAGGCCGCGCCCGGGGCGATCCCGGCGTACCTGCTCGACCGCGAGCAGACGAGCCGCGCGAAGGTGCTGTCGAACACGATCAAGCAGAAGAGGAAGGAGAAAGCCGGGAAGTGGGAGGTGCCGCTGCCCAAGGTGCGCCCGGTGGCGGAGGATGAGATGTTCCGCGTGATGCGCTCGGGGAAGCGACAGAAGAAGTCGTGGAAGCGAATGATCACCAAGGCCACGTTCGTGGGGCCCGGGTTCACGCGGAAGCCGCCCAAGTACGAGCGGTTCATCCGCCCGAGCGGCCTGCGGTTCACCAAGGCGCACGTCACGCACCCGGAGCTCAAGTGCACGTTCCAGCTGGACATCCTCGGGGTGAAGAAAAACCCAAACGGGCCCATGTACTCTAGCCTCGGCGTGCTGACCAAGGGCACGGTGATCGAGGTGAACGTCAGCGAGCTCGGGCTCGTCACCCCGGGCGGGAAGGTGGTGTGGGGGAAGTACGCGCAGGTGACGAACAACCCGGAGAACGACGGGTGCGTCAACGGCGTCCTGCTCGTGTGAAGGGAAGGAACCCGGGGGAGTGCGAACGAACGCGCGGAGGGCGGAGGCGCGGAGGGCGCGAGGAGTAGGATTTTTTTTTTTTATTCACGCGACGAAAAGGTCTCGACGCGACGAAGCGTCCGCTCACCCTCCCGCCGGCGATCTTCCCCGCGCCCCGCCGCCTCATCATCGTCGCACGAACTCCCTCTGGCTCCGCCTCAGCGCCGCGACGTCCCGCGCGAGCGCCGCCTGCGCCGCCCTCACCTCCTCGAACATCCGCGTCTGTTCCTCCCTCGCGTCGTGAAACTGCCGAATCACCTCCAAGTGCACGTTCCGCACCTCCGCGCGCACGCTCGCCTCCAGCGACTCCCTCACCGCCTCCCTCACCGCCTCCGCGATCATCCCCGCGAGCGCGTCCGCGTCCACGGGGCCGGAATCGGGATCGCCCCTCGGATCACCCCTCGTCGGGCGCGTCGCCGCCGCCAACGCCTCGGGCGTCCCTCCCGCCCCCCGCGCGGACATCAAGCGCTCCACGCGGCGACGCGTCTCCTCCTCGGTCGGAGACAAAGAACGCGCCCGATCCACCGACGCCGACGCCCCCGCGTTCGTCGGCGTCTTCCCCATCGTCGGCGTTGGCGGCGCGTCGGCGGCGCGCGCGGAGGCGTCGAAAGAAGCGCCGAAAGAGGAGGGGTTCGCCGCCGCCGCCGCCGCGGGCGACGGAAACAGCCTCGGCGACGCGGCGGCGGCGTTCGTCCCGAGATCAACGGCGTCGTCGCTCCCCGGCGTTCGCGCGAACCCGCCGTCCTCGAACGAACTCGCGCGGTCACCGCCGCCGCGATTCAAGCGCATGGGCGTCGGCGTGACCGCCTCCGCCGCCGCCGCCGCGCGCGATTCCGCGACGAGCGCGCCCTCCGGCGCCGTCTGCCACCGAACGGCGTCGACGCCGCCGCCGCCGCCGACCCTCGCCGCCGTCGTGTACAGCACCGAGGGGTGCGCCTTGTCGCCGCTCGACCGCCCCCCGAGCATCCTCGGATCGATCCAGATCACGCGCCCGTCCGCGGCGCCGACGGCGAGCGCGCCTCCGTCCGACCGCCACGCGAGCGAGGTCGCGGGCGCGCCGACGTCGAACGACGCGAACGACGCGCGGGAGACGGCGGCGTCGAGGAAGCAGACGCCGCGCGAGGACGCGGCGGCGAGGACGTCCGCGTCCGCGGGGGAGAACCGAGCGAACGCGCAGGGGACGTTCGTCTTCGCGCACGCGTCGATCGTCCCGGCCAGGCGCCGGACGCCCGCGTCCCAGAGCCTCACGCATCCGTCCTCGCACGACGTCGCGAGGGACTGGCGCCTGTGCGGGGAATAGTGCAGACTGGTGACGCCGGGGGGCGCCGCGTTCTCGGCGCCGCCGCGGACGCCGTCGAAGCTCGTCGGCGGGGCCATCTCGCCGACGACGAGGCCGGACACGGGCGAGTGCAGGACGACGACGCCGGCGGAGCCCGCGGAGGCGACGTGCTGGTCGCCCGGGCTGTACGCGACGGCCCTGGCGTCGCCGGCGCGGCCGGCGAGCGATTTGAGCTTGGACTTGCGCTTCAGGTCCCAGAGCGCGATCTCGTCGCTCGCGCCGCCCGTGGCGAGGTAGCGGCTGCCCTTGCTGAACGCCAGGGCGTGAATCGCGGGGGGACCGGACGCGTCGGGGTACTCCGCCTCGGCGTCCGCGTCGCCGGGGATGCGCCCGAGGAGCTCGCCCGTGGGCTTGAGGAGATGCGCGCGGCCGTCCGAACCGCCGCACGCCAGCGCGCCGTTCGTGGGGCTCCAGGTGAGGGCGTGGACGTCGCAACGCATCGCCGCCGCCGCCACGCACTCGGCGTGCTGCGGACGAAGCGCGCGCGATGGGATGGGGGGGGGGCGTGAGGGCGGTCAGGGCCAGCGGCGAGGCGTCGGCGGTCGCGGCGAGCGAGAGGATGGGGAGTGCGCGCGACGAAACAAACACGCGCGTCTCATCCGCGCGAACGAGGCGCGACGACGCGTGCGCCGGGCGCGTATCGCACCTGCGCATCCGGGCGCCACACTTTCACCTCGGCGCCGCTCGCGGTCGCGAGGAGCTCGACCATGGCGCGAGGACGACGACGACCGACGCGAGGAGGAGGAGTCAGGCGGGGGGGCACCCGCAGGTCGGTTTTGAATGACGTCCCTCCCGAGACGCGCGTCTCGAATCTGACTTGGAGGTCTGAGGGTCTGATGAACCAGAAAAAGCGTCGACAGCGCATGTGTCGTACGATACCAGTGAAATATGAAGTCGAGGGGCCGAGGGCGTCCCCCGGTCGTTGGATCCCGCGCGCGTCCCCCCCCTCGCGGTCGTCCGGTCACTCCGACCCGCGTCCGGGCGTGGCGCGCGCCGCGCCGGTCGGGGCGATGTCGGCCGACTTCGCCTCCGAGCTCCGCGAGGCGCGCGCCGAGCGTCGCGCGCGCGAGGCGTCGTTCCTGGAGGCGGATCGCGCCGCGTCGGCGAACCGCGCGGCGTCGTCGGCGACGCCCGCGCGCCCCGACGACTCGGACGCGTCGTTCCCCGACGCTCTGCGCCGCGTCGAGCGCGCGCGCGCCGACCTCGTGAGCGACGCCGCCATCCGCCGCGTCCACGACCGCATCCGCGCCGACGCCGTCTCGCGCCGCCGCGCCCACGCCCACGCCCACGCCCGCGCCCGCCCCGACGACGAGGTGGACGCGCGACTCGAGGCGGCCGTTCGCGGACTCTCCCCGTCGGAGTTCGAGCGCCTCCCCGCGTCGTCGTGGCATCCCCCGCCGCCGCGGACCGATCTCGACGACGTGCTCGACGCGAACGAGAAGTCGGCACCGCCCGAGTCGGCACCGAACGGGGACGAACCCACTCTCGCCCCCGTCCCGGACGACTGCGCGGTGTGCTTCGTCCCGTTCGTCCCCGGGGACGCCCTCGTCGCGCTCCCGTGCGGCCACTCGGGGTTCCACCGCGCGTGCATCCGCGAGTGGCTCACCAATCGCGCGCCGACGTGTCCGCTGTGTCGCTGCGCGTGCCGAGCGCCCGAAGCGACGCGCGACGACTCGCGAGTGGCCGCGAGGGCCGGTCGCGGCGCGCTCGACGGGGACGATTCGGCGGACCCGGACGCGCGCTCGGACGCGTTCGAGCGCGCGCTCGCGGAGCTCGAACTCATGCACAGGGAGGAGAGCGAGTGGCTGGACCGCCTCGAGGCGCAGCCGAGCGTGCTCGAGAGGGCCGGAGGGTTCGAGGGAGTCGACGAGGGAGTCGGACACGAGGGAGTCGGACACGAGGGAGTCGGACGCGAGGGAGTCGGATCCTCCGGGAGGGGCGAGACGTCGAACGCCGCGGGCGGAGTGACCGCCGGCGTCGGAAGGGGCGACGCTTCGAACGGCGCGTCGGCCGGATTACGCCGCGCGTCCGAAGGCGCCGCGTCCGAAATCGGCGGCGCCTTTGTCGCGGCCCGGTCGTCTCGGGACTCCCCCGCTCGATCGCCTCCCCGGCAGTCGGCGGACCCCTCGCCCCGTGCCTCCGACCTCGCGACGCTTCGCCGCCGCGCCGCCGCGTACTTCGACCCCGAGCGCACGACCACGCGCCGGCGCGAATACGCCGGTTTGTTCGAGCTTCGCCGCGCCGAGCGCGCGCTCGCGTCGCGACTCGAAGAGTTGGCGCGTAGGGAGGCGTCGCTGCGCCTTCGCGTGCGCGAAGCCGTCGCGAGGAGGGACGAAGCCGCGCGGCGGGAGGAGGAGGCGCGCGCGCGGAGAGCCGCCGGGGAATCGGAATCGGAATCGGCATCGGAATCGGAATCGGAATCGGAATTGGAATCGTCGCGGGGGTGGGTCGAGCGCGCGACGCGGAGGGCCGGGGCGGCGCGCGGGGAGGCGGTGGACTCGGAGGTGGAAAATTCGGAGGGCGACGCGGAGGGATCGGCGGCGAGAGCGGAGAGGGAGCGGCGCAGCTTCGCGAGCGCGGTGGACGCGCTGGCGCGGTGGCGGAGCGGCGGCGCGGGGGGGGACGGCGCGTGCGCGGACGAGGGCGAGTGCGTCGAGCGCGTGTGATGAATCGAAGAGGGACGCGCGGGGCGGGCTCCCGAGCGCGCGGGAAAAGGAAAGCGTTTCGTTTCGAGCCGGCCGTTTTGATTCAGCAAGTGGACGGATCATCGTCATCAACGGCTCCGTCGATCCGCCGGACGCGCGTCTTGGACCGAACGTCTCGTAAATCGCGCCGTTCACGTCGCCGCGCGCACGGACCGGGCGGCACCACGAGGGACGCGGACGCGCCGCGGAGGACTCGCCGAGAGCGCGGACGCGCGATGCATCGCGAGCCGCGCGGCGCGTGAGCGCGCTTCTTGGGAGCGACCCGCGAGGCTCGGCGGGGGACGTTTTATTTTCTCGGCATCGTCCGGGGCGGTCGTCGGCTCGGCACCTTTTCGTTCTCGCCTCGTCGTCGCGCGGCGTCGCGCGACGCTCTCTGACATCCGGGCGCCATGCTGGTCGTCAAGGGCGGCGGCGTCGCGCGCAAGGCGGCCACCGCCGAGGAGATCGCCCGCGCGGACGCGGCGATCGCGAAGAAGAAGCGCGACCGGCGCAGCGCGCTTCGGCGCTTCGTGGACAATCTCCCCGCGTACTGGCGCGCGCTCAACGAGAACAACACCTCGCTCTACCTCTTCCACGAGCGCAGCCGCGTGCGCCGCGCGGCGTGGCGCCTGATCCGGTGGCCGTGGTTCGACCGCGTCATCATGCTCGCGATCGTCATCAACTGCGCGACGCTCGCGATGTTCGACCCGACGCAGCCCCCGGACTCGACGTGGAACCAGACCTTGGACAGCGTCGAGCTCGTCTTCACGTTCGTCTTCTTCGCGGAGTTTTTCGTGCAGATCGTCGCGCGCAATTTCCTCATCGGCCCCGGCGCGTACCTCAAGAACCCCTGGTTCGCCTTCGACTTCGTCATCGTCGTCTCGGGCCTGATCGGGCTCGTGGGCACGCTCGTCGGCATGGGCGGCGGCGGCAACTTGTCCGGCGTCCGCGCGTTCCGCGCGTTGAAGCCGCTCAGGACGATCACCGGCGTCCCCGGCATGCGCGTCATCGTCGTCACCGTGCTCGACTCCATGAAACTCGTCGCGAGCGCCTCGGTCATCCTGTTATGGCTCGCGTTCGTGTTCGGCGTGGTCGGGATCGACCAGTTCGCGGGCGAGCTCACGCGCAGGTGCTACGCGGACGAGCGCGCGGTGGGAATCGTCCGCGAGGAGTGGAATCTCCCGTGCGACGCGTTCGGCCGCGGCGGGCGCGCGTGCGGCGCTCGCGAATTTTGCCTCGACTCCGGCGCGGCCCCGAACCGCGGGCACACGAGCTTCGACGACATCTTCGGCGCCTCCCTGGTGATCTTCCAGACGATGACCCGGCGCGGGTGGGGCGAGATCATGGAGCAGGTGGGTGACGCGACCGGGTCGGTGGTTTTCGCGCGCGTCTTTTTCTGCTCGATGGTCGTCTTCGCGTCGTACTTTGCCGCGTCGCTCGTCTCGAGCGTCGTCGTCGCCGAGTACGCCAAGACGAGCGTCCTGGAGGAAAAGACCGGGCAGGAGAGCGCGAACAAGGACGTCGAGCGGTTCCGAAGGCGGTTGATTCGCCAGGCCTGGTTCGTTCGGACGAAGCGCTGGTTTTTGTCCAAGTGGTCGTACCAGGCCCCCGCGCGACGACTGGCGGAGCATCCCCGGTTCGAGACGTTCGTCGCGCTCTTGATCCTCGCCAACACCGCGGTCATGGCGGCGGAGTACCACGGCATGGACGCGACGTACGCCGCCGCGCTCGAGTCTCTGAACGCGCTGTTCACGCTCGCGTTCGCCGGTGAGATGATGCTGAAGATCGCGGGTTTGGGCATCGTCGAGTACGTCTCCGACGCGTTCAACCGCTTCGACGCGGCGATCGTGATCGTCGGGTTGGTGGAGCTCTTGACGCGCGATGGCGCGCTGAGCGTACTGCGCGCGTTCCGCCTCGCGCGCGTGTTTCGAACCGTGCGTCTGCTCCGATCGTCCAAGCGCATGCGCCACGTCGTCGAGAAGATCGCGCTGGGCGCCGGCGCGCTCCGCGATTTCGTCCTCGTCCTCGTGCTGTTCGTGTTCATCTTCGCGGTGCTCGGCATGCAACTCTTCGGCGGGACGCGCGCGTTCGCGGGGGAGCGGAAACACTTCGACGACGTCTGGCACGCGTCGCTGCTCGTGTTCGAGATGCTCACCGCGAGCGAGTGGCAGGTGGCCATGTTCCGCGGGATGGACGCGTTGGGCCCCGGGGCCGCGGCGTACTTCACCGCCTGGATGTTCGTCGGGCACTTCATCTTCCTCGCGCTCTTACTCGCCATCATGTGCTTCACGTTTTCGCGCGAGACGGAGGACGAGCGGCTGGCGCGCGAGGAGAAGGAGCGGCTCGCGGAGATTCACCTCATGGGCGAGCGAGGCGGGGAGAAGCGCCTGGGGTTAGCGGACGTCGCGGGCGGGGACCTGGTCCTCGACCGCGTCGTGCGGCGGAAGAACAACATCTTCGCGAAGCAGGCGGCGGACATGAAGGCGTGGTTACGCGAGACGGACCAGATGTACGGCGAGGACCAACTCACCGACTCGGACGAGGATTTCGAAAACGATCCGTACGAAAAGTACCTCGCGCGGGACCGAGACGAACCGTCTCCCGGCGGAACGAAGGCGAAGAAGAAACCGGACGAGGGAGGCTCGGGGTCCGAGAGCGACGCGGCGGGATCCGACGCGGGCGAGGACGGTCCGGACTCGGAACACCCCCGGAAGAAGGAGGACGACTCGGACCACGACGACGGCGACGACGGCGCGCCGGAGGCTGCGTTTTCACTCGTGAGGACGGATCCGCGCGCGAGCCTCGCAGCGACGGTGAAGGGCGGCGTCGCGGTTCCCGCGAGCGTCGAGCAGATGGAGGAGGCGGCTAGGCGCACCGTCCGCGTGCACGGGTCGAGGCGGCCCCTGGACGCGTTCCGGAAAGCCGCCGAAGCCGCGATCCTCGCTCGGAGGTTCGCGGGGGACGGGTGGAAGGACGGGGGGGGGGGCGGGGCGGGCGGCGGCGCGGGTTTTTCGGCGGGCGGCGGCGCGGGTCTTTCGGGTTTTTCGGCGGCGGCGCGAGACCCGGGTGGTTCCTCGGACCCGTCCGCGCTCGACCTGGATAAGCTCACCGGGAAGGAGCTCGAGGACGCGGTGCTGCGCCGCGACGAGGAGCGCAAGAAGGCGGCGCGGCGGCGGCGCGTGAGCATGGTGTCGCGCATGCTCGCCAAGACGAAGACGAAGCAACAACTCGCGGAGGAGGAAGCCGCCGCGCAAGCCGCGAGCGGCGACGACCGCTCGACGACGTTGCTGGACGACGCCTTCGACGAGCGCTCGGACGGCCACCAGCCGACGAGAGGGCGGCGCGGGGGCGATGACGTCCTCGGCGAGATCATGAACGATTCGCTTCGCCGCGCGGAGGCGTCCGGGAAACTCACGCGCGAGTCGCTCGCGAAGCTCGCCGGCTTCGACGAGACGGCGTTCGCCGAGGACGACGCGCTCGGGCGCGCCGAGCGCGAACAGCGCGAGCGCGACAGCGCCGTCGGATCCGACCGCGCGTCCTCGCTCGGAACCCGAAGCGTCTCGGGGACCTCCTATCGGGACGACCGCGCGGGGTGGGGCGGGTTCGCCGCGATGCGCGAGGCGTCGGCGAGTCTCACGTCCGAGCGCGCCTCGTCGCGCGGCGACTTCGGGTACGCGGAGGACTCGCGGTTCGGCGGAATCGCCCCGAACGTCGCGTCCGAGATGGCGCGGTCTGAGGCGATCGTCAGGGCGCGCCAGGGACCGGGGACGGGGACGTACCAGGGCGAGGGCGTCGACCCGGAGGTGGCGGAGACGCTGAGGGCGATGGGCGTCTCGGACGGGATCAAGCGCGGCGCGAGGAGTGAGTCCGCCGCCGCCGCGAACGCCGCCTCCGCGTTCTCTTCGCCGGGTGCGGGGCGTCGGGACACGTCGGGACGCGCCGCCGCCACCGCCGCCGCGTCCACGTCGTCGCCTTCGCGCGATCTTCTCCCCCCGAGCGCCGCGTCGGCGGCGCGCCGCGCGGGCCGCCGAGCGCGCGCGGCGTCGTCGCGCCGCCGCCGAGGGCTCTCCGCGGAAGTCGGCGGCGGCGCCGAATTCGACGGCGACGACGCGGACGAGGCGGCGTCGCGAGGGCTCCACGAAGCGCCTCACGACGCCCCCGCGCCATCGACGCTCCCCGCGGCGCCCGCGCTTCCGGCGACGCCCACGAAACCGCTCGCGGGGGACGCGGTCGAGTCGGCGGCCGCGAGGGCGGCGGGTGGGCTCTCTCCCTTCGATCCCAGACACCCCGCGTCGGCGGCGAAGAGTTCGCGCCGGGCAAAGTACGACGCCGCCATTCGCGCCGCGCTCGCCGAGGCGTCCCTGGGGGGGGTGCCTCTCTCGGCGGACGCGAACCCGCCTTCGTTTCCGTCGCGCGACGCGGGCGGATCGCGATCCGCGCGCGCCAGAGCGCTCGGTCTGGGTGGGGGCGATCAGAAGCTGTCGCTCGCCGAACAGCTCGCGGCGTTCGGCTCGCGCGCGAACGCGAACGCGAACGCGACCAGGAAAGAAAAAGCGAAAGAACGGGCGGGTCAGCTCGGGTCCGCCGGGCCGGTGACGGAATCGTACGACGTCGCGACGGACGAGGACGCGTTCTTCAACGCCGCGTTCGAGCGCGCGTTCGCGCCTCGCCCGGGCCCCGTGACGGAGTCGACCGATCCCTCCGTTCGCGGCGACGCGGACGCGTCGCCGCTGTTCGACCGAATGACCGCCGCTCGCGCGCGCGGCGCGTCGAGCCGGAACGTGGCCCTCGCGGGTGAGGCGTCCGGCCGCGGGCGCGCGTTCGCGGCGCTCATGGCCGGCGGCGCCGCGCGCGCCGCGCGCGAGATGGGCGCCGGCGGCGAGGACGACGGGTCGGCGGCGCCGGTTTCGTCCGCTCGGGATCCCCGGGTTCCCTCCCTCGACCTTCGGGGCGACGGCGCGGGCGAGGACGCCCGTAGTACCTTCGCGGCGTCTCCTTTCGAGCGCGAGAACTCCAACCCGACGAGCCGACTGGCGATGGACATGATGCGTCGATTGGATGAGCGCCGGTCGAAGAAGACGCTCATCCCCCCCGTGACGGACTCGGCGCAGTTTCTCCCCCCCGCGACGGAGGATTTCGCGTTGTCTCTTCTCGGGACGCAACAGCGCGGGATGAAGCGTCGCGGCGACGGCGTCCCCGACCGCGACGTCGTCGTCTCGGCGCCGATTCGTCTGAAGGATCGCCCCAAGTTTTCTCGCGCCAAGGAGGGTTCCGAGAACCAGCTCGGCGGCGCGGAGCCTCCGCCGGTGTTCATGAAGCACCGGAGCCTTTGGGTGTTTTCGCCGCAGAGCGCGTTTCGCCGCGTCGCGTTCATGGTGGCGTTCGACAAATCGTTCGAGGCGGGTGTGTTGGCGTGCATCTTGCTGAGCTCCGCGGCGTTGGCGGTGGACGACCCGACCGTCAAGCCGGGTTCCGCGTTGGGTCTCGGCCTGGGGTACCTCGACCTGGCCCTGACGGTGGTTTTTTTCTGCGAGATGTGCGTCAAGCTCATCGCCATGGGGTTCGCGATGCACCCGGGCGCGTATTTACGAGACGCGTGGAACGCGCTCGATTTCGTCACGGTGTGTTCCTCCGTCGCGGCGTTGGCGTTTCGCGACCCTTCGCTGGTGGTCGTGCGTTCGTTTCGCGCGCTAAGGGCGCTCCGACCGCTTCGCATGGTCCGGCGCCTGCGCGGCATGCGGCTCGTGATGGCGACGCTGGTGCGTTCGTTCCCGCACGTCGCGAACGTCGCCGTTTTCGGCGCGTTTTTATTCGTCGTCTTCGGCGTCCTCGGCGTGCAGCTCTTCGCGGGGACGTTTTGGCGGTGCACCGACCCGAGCGTCGCCGGCGTCGCGGAGTGCTTCGGCGCCTTCTCCGATCCGGCGACGGGGCACTCGGAGGCTCGCGCGTGGGTGAACGCGGTGCTCAACTTCGACCACATCGGGAACGCGATGCTGACGCTGTTCGTCGTGAGCACGCGGGACCGGTGGTTCGACGTCGCGCTGGACGCGATGGACGCGACGGAGGCGGGGCGTCAGCCCGCGGCGGGGTCCAACCCGGCGGCGGCGCTCTTCTTCGTCGCGTTCGTGATTCTCGCGGGGATGTTCTGGGTCAACGTGTTGGTTGCCGCGGTGATCGACTCGTACCGGAAGATAAGCGCCGCGACTGGGGAGATGGTGTTCGAGACGAGCGGGCAGAAGAACTGGGCCGAGGCGCTCAAGATGAAGCAGAGGCAGAACCTCGACGCGGAGGCGCTGAGGGCGGAGGAGCCCAAATTCTTCATCCGCAAGTACCTCCACCGCTTCGTCCGGTGGCGACGGTTCGAGCTCTTCGTCGTCCTTTGCATCGCCGTCAACGTCCTCATGATGGTCACCGAGCACGAGGGCGAACCCGCGACCTTGACGGGGGCGCGGACGAGCGCCAACGAGTTCTTCGCGTGGGTGTTCATCCTCGAGCTCGTGTTCAAGGTGATCGCGTTCACGCCCCGGGGGTACCTCAGGGACCCGTGGAACCGGTTCGACGCGCTCGTCGTCGCGGGCTCGGTGCCCGGGATTTTCGGCGCGAGCGTCGGCCCGGGGGCGACGCTCCTGCGAACCTTCAGGCTGGGACGGCTGTTCAAGCTCGTGAAGGACGCCGCGGGGCTCAGGGCGCTCTTCACCGCGCTCGTGAACTCCCTGGGCGCGCTCGCGAACGTCGGGAGTTTGCTCTTCTTGCACGTGTTCATCTTCGCGGTGCTGGGGATGAACCTCTTCGGCGAGCTGGAGCGAGGCGAGCGGGTGAACGACGCGGTGAACTTCGAGACGTTCGGGAACGCCATCTTGACCCTGTTCCGGGTCATGAGCGGGGACGACTGGGCGGGGGTCATGATCGACACGTTCGGGTGCGAGGTGGTGCGGGTGGGGGACGAGTCGTACGGCGGCGCGCGCGTCGGCGCGGCGCTGGCGGCGTCGTGCGAGATTCCCGCGGCGCCGCCGATTTTTTTCGTCTCCTTTTACCTCGGCGCGTCGACGATTCTCATCAACCTGTTCGTCGCGGTCATGCTGGACGAGTTCGTGGACGCGGCGCAGAGCGAGGGAATCATGTCCACGGCGAGCTTCTTCGACCTCCTGCAGCGCAAGATGCTCCTCGACGGGTTCGTGGACGCGCTGAAGAAGAGGCTCGAGGAAAACCGCGCGAGGCTCGGCCTGGATAAAAAGGGCGGCAGGAAGCGGTGAAGAGAGAGGGGACTCGAGCCGGAGGCGTCGCGCGATATCATGCTAGCTAGCTAGAGGGGGCGGGTCGGCGTCGCGTTTTTTAATTCGACGCGGCAGCTCCATTACAAGACCTAGAGTGCGTCGAGCGGGCTAGGTCGGTATGCAGGCGAGACCGGTCGGACCGGTCGTCGCGGCGAGGAGAGCGACGCGCCTTTTTTTTAGGCGCGGCGCTCCCCGAATGTTTATCGTGTTCCTTCTCAATCCCTCGCGCGTGCTTTTGACGTTGAAGGTTAAAGTAGTGATACAGAGTGGTACGCGCGTGCGTACGGTTTGCAAGGCTCGCGCGTCGGCCTCGAAGGGGGAGCGAACGCCTCCTTCGTCAACCGGCGTGGCCGGCGCGGTCCTCCGACACCTTGAACCTCTTGGACCCGTCGGCGTTTTCGCGAAACTTCCCTTCGCCCGCCTCCGCCACCGCTTCGGGGCTCCCGCCGTTCGGGGGAGCCGCGGCCGTCGCGGCGGTGGTTGTGGGCGGCGCCGACGCCGACGCGAAGGGGCTGAAGCCCCCCGCGGCGGTGTGTTGTTGCGTCAACGCGGCGATGACTTGCTGCATCTGCTGGGGGTTCAGCCCCGCCGCCGCGGCGGCGGCGGCGGCGGCGGCGGCGTTCGGCTGCTGCTGTTGCTGCTGCTGCTGCGCGGCGGCGTGCTGTTGTTGCATCGCCGCAATCGCGGGGCCCATCATCATCATCATCGCGGACAGGTTCGGGCTCCCCGCTCCCGCCTGGGGTGCGGCCGCTGCGGCTGCGGCGTCTGCGGGGGCGGCTGCGGCGGAGTGCGCCGGCGCCGCCGCGTTGGTGGCGCTCGCGCCCGCGCGCGGCGATCCCGGGAGGGACTCCGCCCCGGAGAGCTGTCTCTGGAGATGAGGGGGCAGCGCGGCGAACCCACCGCTCGCTGTGGGTTTGATCGGCCCGCCGTTCGCCGCCGAGCTCGTGGACGGGCTCCCCGCCGCCGCCGCCCCGAACGCGTGCGCGGCGGCGGCGAAGGGATTGGGCGTCGCGCGCTGGGACTGGGCGGCGGCGGCGGCGGCGGCGGCGTTGGCGAAGACGCCCTGCTGCGCCGCGGCGAACGCCCTGGCCTGCGCCTGCGCGGCGGCGGCGGCGGCTTCCTGGCCCGCGCCTCCCTGCGCCTGCGCCTGGGCGTGCGCGAACATCGCCATCTGCGCCGCCACGACGCCCTGGAGCGCGTCCGGATTGTATCCGCCCGTGGCTTGCTGCATCGCCGCCGCCTGCATGGCGGCAAACGGGTTCCCAAACGCCCCCGCCGCCGCCGTCGCGAAGTGGTTCATCATCCCCGCCTGCTGCGCGGCGGCGGCGGCCATGGGCCACTGCGCGCTCAGGGCGGGGTTCGCTCCGCTCGCGGCGTTCACGTCGCCGTCCGCCTCCGTCGCGGACCCGTCGCTGCTTCCGCCCCTGCGGTCGCGCCTCGCCGCCGACGCCGCGGCGGCGAGGGGCGCGAGCTGGTGGAGGGGGTTGGCGGCGCCCGCGACGCCGGCGAGGATGCGCCCCGCGGCGATGGAGGCGTCCTCGTCCTCGCCCGCGCCGTTCGCGACGCCGTTCTTGGTTTTCCGGCGGCCCGCGCCCACGGGCACGTTGCGCAGCATGCCGCCCGCGGTCCAGTATCTCTGGCATCCGCGGCAGAAGTAGCGCGGCTGCTTGACGTTGTAGTTGTTGTAGTAGCAAAACTTGGTCTCCTCGGAGTGGCACCGGGGGCACGGCGCGACGCCCTCGGGACGCGGGAGCTTGGGCTTCGCGCTCGCGTCCGCGTCCGCGGCCGCGGGCGCGGGCGCGTCCGCCTCCTTCTTCGCGCCGCCCTTCGCGCCCTTCGGGCGCGCCGCCGCCGCCGCGGCTTCGGACTTGGGCTCCTTCGAAGATTTCGCCGACGTTTTGCCGTCCGCCTTGGCGTTCCCGCCAGCCTCGCGCGCGGACTTGCGCGTGCCGCCCGGACCCTCCGCCTTGCTCGAACGGCCGCTCGCGGCGACCGCGGGAGCGTCCTTCGATTTGCCCACCCCGCGCGCGCTCGGTTTCTTGCGGTCCTCGTCGCTCTCGTCCCGCTCCTGGCTCCCCAGCGCGCTCCCGGAGGAGCTGCGGAGTTCGTCCGCGGCAGCCGCGACGATGGCGTCCTGCGCGGAGAAAGACAGAAGCGTGACGGGGACGGCAGCGGTTACGCCGGGCGGTCGGGGGGGGAGGGACACGCGGTGAGCGATCGAACCGGAGGCGGGGTCTGGGAGCTGGAAGCGAAAGGGCGCGCGGAGCGCCGCCGCGGGCGCGCGCTCGCGACGGCGCGTCGCGCCCCGACGCCGGTCCGCGAGCTTACATCACGGATAAATTGCGCGGGCGTATCAGACGGCCCTAGCGGGAAAGTAGATTCCTCAACGGGTTGAGGGGGGTTGTTAAACGCCTCTGGGGGATCCGAAACGCACCAGTCCGAAGGCGTCTTCCGCGTCCCTCTTCCCCTTGCCCTTCTCGGCCCCGCCCGCGACCGCCTCGGCGCTCTTAGCGCCTCGCGCGGGCGCCTCCGCCTTCATCGCGGGGGGGCTCATCCTTTTCGCTTTTACGAAGCGAAGCGAAAAGCCGCGAACGCGGTAAAATCTCCTCGAATTCCTCCCCGTCCGCCGCGCTCACCAGCGCGGAGGAGGGTGGCGCGCGCCGCACCGTTCGGACGAGAGCCTGCTCGCGAGACTTGTCCGAAACGCGGGCGCGCGCGCGTCAAGGGAGCGCGGTCGACGGCGGCGCTGGTGGTACGAGCGCACGTCGACGAGTGTCTTTTCCCGCTCCTCGGATACGCCTGAAAAGGCGGATTCCTGGCTCGCGTCGATCGCAGCGTATCTGATCCTCTTCCGCGTTTTATACGACGAATTCCTCGAGTCGTGAACCGTCGTTATTAAAAGGTGGAGCGCGAGAAATGACGTGTCCGAACGAGAAAGCGAAAAGGGCGGAGGGTTCAAGTTTCCTCCAATGTCCAACGGATTTCGGAAACAGTCGCGCCCCGGACTGTTTGCTCATAGCGACGCCCCCTCGGGTGCCATTCTAGAAACCCAAGTGTCGAGTAAAGTTCAAGCGCGGGCGAAGATATTATTTCGCGAGCGCTGATTGGTTCAGAGGTGCTAAACCAGTGGCGCTTTCACGCGCGCCCGGAGCGCGTTCCGAGTGTTCCTTTTTCCGACCGACCCTCCGTGTTCGCGTGGACGAAAAAGCCGATGATGAGACGACGTCTCGCGCGCGGGCCTTTTTCCACTTTGCACGCGACGAAAACCTCGCGCTCGCGAAATTGCGCGCCCACACCCTCCCCCCCCCGCGCGTCCACCCCCCGCGCGCCGCGAAGATCTCGCCCCCCCGCGGCCGCTTCCCGCGCGACCACTCGCCGCACGATGCGCGCCGCCGCGTCGGCCGCGGCGCCTCTCGCCGCTCGCGCCTCGGCGCGCGTCCGCGCCCGGCGCGCGACGTCGACGCCTCGAACCGCCGCCGCCGCCGGTCCGCGCCGCGCGTCGGCGCTCGTCGCGCGCGCGGAGCTCAAGTCCGGCGGGAACGGTCGGTACGCGCGTCCGGACGAGGCGAAGTCCCCCCTCGGGGACGAGGAGATCTTCTGGGACCCGGCGGATCTGGAGGATGAGGACCCGGAGCCGCTCGCGTTCGCGAACGTCGCGGATGAGGATTTCGACGACGACGACGACGACGACGACGACGACGACGCGTGGTTCTTCGTCCCCGACGAAGCGCTCGCGAACGGCGCGAAGACGTCGGAGGTGGACCTGTTCGTGGTCGGCGAGGATTACGACGACGACGGGAGCTTCGGGTTCGTCCAGAGCTTCGTCGACGAGGACGACGAGGACGACGATTTCTCGCGCCCCCCCGGCGCCGCGCGCAGCAACCCGAGCCATCGCCGCCGCGACCGAACCGCTCGCGACCGAACCGCCGTCGAGAAGACGGGGCGCGGCGCGATCGGCAGCGAGAACGCCGCCGGCGGCGGCGAGCGCGCGGAGCTCACGCCGAAGGAGCGCAAGGAGCGCCGGAAGAAGGAGGAGGACACCCGGCGCATGCTCTCCATGGGCGTCCCCGAGTCGCTCCTCCGGCGGCTCGAGGAGGAACAGCTGGCGGTGAAGGCGCTCGACGCGCGAAAGAAGCGGGAAAACGCGAGGAAGACGCACAGGCGCCTGACCATCGTCGCGGGTAAGCTGGGGAAGCGCAAGCTCCTGAGCCCCTCCGGATTGGACACGCGCCCGATGATGGGCATGGTTCGCGGCGCGACGTTCGACATGCTCATGAGCCTCGTCGGCTCGCGCTCCAACGTCCAGTTCCCCGACCCCGGCGCGCGGTGGTTGGATCTCTTCGCGGGGACGGGCGCCATCGGGCTGGAGGCGCTCAGCCGCGGCGCCGCCGAGGCGCACTTCGTGGAGATGGACCCCTGGGTCTCCAGCAACGTCCTGAACAAGAACATCAAGACCCTGGGGGTCGGCGCGCGGTGCACGACGCACGTCGCCAAGGTGGAGACTTTTTTGGAGCGCCACGAATTGAGCGCGAAAGCCGCCGGCGGCGCGTTCGACTTCGTCTCCTTCTGCCCGCCGTACTACAAGGTGAGCTACCCGGACCTCCTCGCGAAGCTCGACGCGAGCCCGCTGCTGAGCGCTGAGACGTTGGTGATCGTGGAGTACGCGCGGAGTCAGAAGCCGGAGATGAAGGCGGCGATCGGGCGGAGGCTTCGGCGGCTGCGGGATCGACGGTACGGGCGGACGTTCGTGGCGGTGTACGCGTGCGACGGGCGGGAGATGCCGGACGAGGACGACGAGTGGGCGGAGCAGCCGGAGGAGGCGACGAGGTTCGGGAAGGTCGTGAGGGGCGCGGGGAAGGGGGGGGGGTACGAGGGAGACGAGGGGGAGTATTGATGGCGGCGGGAACGAACGACCGAGAACGTCGAGAACTCGATCTCGCGTCGTCTCGACGGTGATGCATGACATGAATCAGTCGCTCCACGGCTCGACCGCCTTGCCCGTCTTGGCGATCTTCTCGATCACCTCCTCCTGCGTGACGCTGCCCTTCACCGTCACCTTCTGCGTCTCGAGGTTCACGTCGTACGCGTCGACGCCTGGTGAGAGGGGCGCGGGGGCGGTGAGTGGGGTCAGCGGGGGGCGCGCGAGACCGCGCGCCGGGTGGCGGGTGGGAAAAGAGGGGCGCGCGCGCGAGGATCGCGCGCCGACGCGCGCGCGCCCGGGGGCGAGGTCGAGACGCGCCTTCCATCTTCCCGAGCACGCGCTCGACCGCGCCCGAGCACCCGGAGCACATCATCGCCACCTTGAGCACGATCGTGGCGCTCATCCCGTCGGGTCGTGGAGGGGAACGCGCGGGGGCCGCGGCGCGAGGGCGAGTGGAGACGTCGTCTCAGGTTTTGCCGGCGCGGATCCGGGCGCGGGCGGATCGCAACTTGCTGTGAGTGCCTCGGCACTGCCGATGACGACACGTTGACGGTGAAATCTCGCGCGAGCGCGTCGCTCCCGCCATTTCAACCCGCGGCGCTATCCGAGCGGGCGAGGCCCCTCGCGCCCCCTCGCGCGCGCTCGCCCGGCTCGCGCGCGCGCGTTCGCGCGGAGGCTCCCGGGATGGAACCCGCGTGAGTCGCGCGTGCGTCGATCGCACGTCCCGACCCCTCGCGCCTCGGGCCGTCCCAGACTCTTCCCGTCGCACCTCCGCGCCCGTTGTGGGTTCATCCGAGGGACGACCGGGTGCCTTCTTTGTATCGACCCCCCTCGGACGCTCCTTCGCGCCGACCACCTCGCGCCTCGATGCTCGCCCAGGCGTACGCGTGGGCGCTCCGCCGCGCGTTCAAGTTCCTGCTCAAGCGCGCGCTCGGGCGGTTCCTCCGGGACGACCTGGACGCGGAGCAGCTCGACGTCGCGCTCGGCTCGGGCGTGTTCGAGATTCGCGACGCCGCGCTCGACCGCGCCGCGCTCGACCAACTCCTCGCCGCCGGAAACGCCGCGATCCCCGCGCGCGTCCGCTCCGCGCGCGTCGGACGGCTCCGCGTCACCGTCCCGTGGCACTCCCTCGGCGCGAAACCCGTGGAGGTGGACGTCGGCGGGGTGCGCCTCGCCCTGGCGCCCGACGACGGAACCCCGCCCGGACGCGACCCCCGCGACGACGACGACGACGACGACGACGGAATCGACGGAAACGACGGCGCCGCGAACCCCGCGTCGACGCGCCCCGCGTCGACACCCGCCCGATCCCCACCCCCGACTCCTGCACCCTCCTCCGCGTCGGATCTCGTCGCTGGCGCGCTCGCGCGCGTCCTCCGAGGCGTGCGCGTGCGCGTGGAGGACGCCGCGGTGCGCCTCGACGCCCCGGGGCGCGCCTCCGCGCGACTCCGCGTCGACGCCGCGACGTACGACGGCCCCGCCGACGAAGACGACGAGCGAAGAAGAAAACGAGGCGACGCGGGAGACGCCGACGGAAGAACCCGAGGCGCGGACGAGAACGAGACGGCCGTCACGGACGAGACGGTCCTCGTCGTCGAGGGGTTCGCTCTGGAGACCGCCGCCTTCGGCGCCGCGGAGGAGGAGGCGGAGGAGGAGGAGGCGGCGGCGGCGGAAGCCTCGCGTTGGCGCGTCGTCGTCGGGGGCGGGCGCGCGGCCGCCGGGGCCGCCGGGGCGGAGGCGGAGGAGGCCATCGACGCCGCCTCGGGTGCGTATCCCGAGGACCGTTCGGAACGTTCGCGGTGCGTGGTGACCGTTCGGCGGAGTTGGCTCGGCGAGGCGAACCGCGCGGCGCGCGAACCGCCTCGGCGCGAGCGGGTCCGCGTCGCGTTCGCGTCGAGGAGTTTCGCGACGGTCGACGCCGACGCGGAGCGCGCGGAGGCGCTTCGCGAGGTGTCCGACGCGTTCTTCGTTCGAACCACCGAGCGACGAGAGCGGGACGAACGGGAAGGCGAACGTGAACGCGAGGGGGGAAGCGGCGGGGGAGATGGAGGCGCGCGTCGCGTGGAGGATGCGTTTGCGAGCCCCGAGGGGTCTTCGTTCGCGAGCCCCGACGAGGGGTCTTTGTCGTTCGCGAGCCCCGCGGCGTCGCTCGTGCGGAGCCTCGCCGGGGACGCCGAGTTCGAGCGCGAGGCATGGTTCCGCGAGTTTCGAACCCTCGAGGCGTCGCGGAGACTCGAGGAGGAGACGAATCGGCGGCGAGCCGGTCGCGAGCAGCGCCCGGACGGGGGACCCGTCCCGGTCCCGTCGACGACGGACCGCGCGTTCGCGCTCGACGTTCCGCTCGCGTCCGTCACGCTCAGGTATCGCGCCGCCGTTTCCCGCCCGGACGCAGAACGTGACTCATCAGAAGAAGCCTCCTCGCCTCCGGGGGGAACGGGATACTTTCGCCTTCGCGTCGCGCGCGCGTCGGCGACGGTCGCGTCGGACCCCGCGGGGGGTCCCGGCGCGTATTCCCTCGTCGCCGCGCTCGGCGCCGTCGCCGCGGACGAGGCGACGGCGCGCGCGGACGCCCTCGCCGCCGAGGAGGCGCGCGCGGCGCTCGCGCGCGACGCGCGACGCGGCGTCCTCCTCGCGGAGGAGGACCCGGGCGTGGGCGCGCGGTGGTTCGACCGCGCGAACACCGCCCTCTTCAAAGGCTTCGGAGAATGCTTCGAGGGCTTCGAGGGCGGCTTCGAAGAGACCCGCCTCTCCAGGTCGTCGTCGAAATCGTCCACCGGGGTTTTCCTCGCGCCGGCGCTTCGGTTCGCGCCGGCGTCGGACGCCGCGCCGGCGGCGCGCGTCTCCGCGAAGGTGTCGCCCTCGCGGAGCGTCGTCGCGGAGGTGGCGCTCGCGCCCGCGTTCGCGCGCATCGACGCCGAAACGTTCGACCGACTCGAGCGGGCGTTCGCGAGGAGGGAGGTGTCTGCGGAAGGGAGAGTCCACGGAGGAGTCTACGCGTCGGGAGACGGCGCGGCGGACGAGGGGGAACGCCCGGCGCCGCCGCCGCGCGACGGTTCGCGTTCGCGCGTCGCCGCCGGGACCGCGAGCGTCTCCGTCGCGGTGTCCGCGCCTCGCGTTCGCGCGCTCGTTCGCGCGGGCGCGGACGCGACCGTCGCGTTCGCCGTCGACGAGGCGACGGTCCGGGCGACGGTCGACGAGGCGTCGCGGCCGGAGGTGGCGTTCGCGGCGCGCGCGATATCGGCGAGGCTCCCGCGTGGCGCGCGTTCGAGCCGCGGCGCGAGCGCGAACAACAAAAACGAGTACGACGACGACGACGACGACGTCCCCTGGCCGGTCGCCGTGCGCATCGACGCGGTTTCGGGCGGTGGCTCTCGCGGGGACCCGGCGCGAGCGCGAGGCGCGGACACCGCGACGGAGACGCTCGCGCTTCGCCTCCCGTCCTTCGCGGCGTCGTTCGCGCCTCGCCGCGACGTCGACGAGGAACCCGACGACGACCCCGACGCGATCACGCTCGGCGCGCGCTCCGACGACGCCGGCGCTCGATCGACGCCCCCGAACGCCGCCGACGTCGTCCGCGGCGTCGCGCGACGCGGCGTCGAGGGCGTCGACGCGGACGCCGCGTG
>MDSW01126396.1_pt1 | contig 39107 bp, 27 predicted proteins | sample 811171 | NCBI WGS metagenome assembly MDSW01 (sample SAMN05326641, study PRJNA326480) | marine metagenome | isolation source: seawater | place: Atlantic Ocean: North West | collected 2012 | reverse complement strand
TTTATTTGATCAAAACCATGACCAATTTCAATTGAATAAAAATAAACTCCAGCAGGAACATCTTTTTCTTTCTCATTTTTTCCATCCCACTGTTCATGATACCCAACTGAATGGAAGACTAAACTACCAAATCTACCATAAATCCTCACCTCACTATCCTCATACAAAAAAGTATCCTCAAGACTCCAAGTATCATTAATACCATCTTCATTTGGAGTAAATACATCAGGAATACATTCTGCTGTCATACTAGCAATTATGAAAGAAGTATCCTGAATACAGTTATTATCATCTATAACTGAAACACTAAAACTACCAGGACTCATACCTAAGTTAATAGGATTCTCTGTAGAACCATTCCACCACTCAACAGAATATGGTTCAACACCTCCAATTGCCGATGCTTCTAAATTAAAATCAAGATTCTCAAGGTTACATTCAAGAATAACTGACGGAGGATCTAATGTAATAATCATGTCTTCAATGATAAAATCTTCTCTAATCATACAGCCCTCCTTATCGGTAATCTCAAGCCAATGAGGACCTGGACAAATATCCGCATGTGTCGAGACCTCACCATTATCCCATAAGTATGTATATGGCTCAAAACCCCATAGAATAGAATCAGGGTGAGCCGTTGTATTTTGAATATCTAAAATTCCAATTGGCAAATAATATTCTACAATAACGGTATCAACTACAAAACAATCATATGATAAATCTGTTGTTAAAACGTAGTATGTCCCCTCACAAAGAATTGGAGAAACCTCCCCTTCTCCTATTGAATCCTCAAAGAAATTTAACCATTCATATGTAAAAGGTCCGGATGAATTTAAAGAATCTACTTCTACCTGAGCAGTATGAGAAGAATCATTATAATAAACTTCGGTGATTAATTCATAATCAACTAAATAAACAGTATCTGAGACTAAAGCCCCACAATCATCTGTAACTCTCACAAAATAAGTGTAGATTGGACCAAATAGTGAATCAATAGTTTGAGTTGTATCACCAGTATTCCATAAGAAATTTATTGGGGGAGTACCTCCATTCACAGAGACAGAGGCTAAACCACCATTACTACAACTAATATCAATAAAACTCATAGATATTGATAAGGAATCCGGCTCTGTAATTAAAACACTAGCTACAGACTCACACCCACTCGCATCTTGAACTATCACAGAATATAAGCCTGCACCAACAACTCTTTGTTGACTAGAATCACCATCATCCCAAAGAATAGTATATGGAGATGTACCCCCTAATATGACTACACTTGCAATCGTACTGGCTCCATTACACAAGAGCATTGAATCAATAACATTCAACTGAACGTCAAGTAATTGAGGACTTTCTAAGAGTAAACTAAATGTATCTACGCAAGTAATAGAATCAGTGACTATTAACGAATAAACCCCATCAGATAATCCGTATAATGAATCACTAGTACCTGTTCCATTTACCCAATAATAACTTAACTCACCTGTACCGCCAGCAACATCAATAGAAATACTACCATAATTCATGCCAGCACAAGATGAAGGGTAAAAAATTTCATTAGCAAGAATCTGATTTGGTTCACTTACAATATATTCTTCTGAATATACACAGCCAATAGAATCAACAATATGAAGTAAATACACGCCTGCACTAAGCGCTAAATTATCTACCCCTCCCCATTGAATATCATAAGGGGTATTACCCCCAATAATAGAATCAATAATAATACTGCCTGATTGATCGCCAAAACATAAAACTGAATTAATTTTCTCAAAAACATTAATTTCATACTGAGCATAACATCTCACAGGTACAGTATCAATACAATTAAAATCTAAATCCTCAATATACATATCATACCATCCAGAAGGGACATAAATAGAATCAGTATTAGGACCTATAAACCCATATAAAATATTACCTCCACCTAAAACACTATCAATCTTTAGATATCCACTATCTGAGTTACAAAGAAGTGGAAAAGTGGTTGATGCAAAAGTTTCGTAAGGATCAGGCTCTATTAACGTAAAAGTATCATTTAAAGTACAACCAAAAGAGTCAATAATAGACATTATGTAATTGCCTGCAAATAAACTATCAAAAATAATCTCATATGGGCTTACATTGGAGGAGAAATTATACGAAATACTATCTCTTGTCACCCATGATACCGTATCGTTTTCAATGATTAAGAAGCAATCATATTGATCTGATGACGCATACTGCTTACCACCAGAAATAGCGTATCTAATACTTCCCGTATTTACTCCTCTACAATTAATATGATTATACGTTGTTGAGTCAATCAGTAATGCTGGTGGAGAATATATATTGGCAATAGTGGTATCAATACATCCAATAGAATCAGTAACAATAATCTGATAAGATGATTCAACTAGATTATTATGAATCGTATCAAATTGACCTGAAGAAAAAAGTACGCCATTTATATACCACTCATAAAGATATGGAGAACTTCCTGCATAAGCAACTGTCTTCACAATACCATTTGAATCATTATCACAGCCAATAATATTCTGATGATACCCTCTTACTCCAAGAGGACATGCAATCCAATAATATTTAGTTGTACTTCCAATATCAACCTTATAACTCCCACATTGCTGAATGATTACTGAATCAAGATTAGCCGAAAATTGCAATTCATTGATAGTATCTGCCTCTATCCAGCCAATTGAGTCATTATCATAATACCATGTAATAATCTGAGGTAAATTAATTATCTCTAAGAATATCGCTCCATCATGAAAACAATTATATGGTCGAACTGAATCATTTATAATCTGTGATTTGCTGATTAATGAAAATAATAACAGAATTAATATAAATATCCTTTTCATAGTACCTTTATTAATGCAAAGATACCAATAAATATAGACTTTATAAATGCTTAAAATCTATCAGTAAACCAGGATATGATAATATAGTATTCTTAAATCCTTTTTGTGTTTGAGTTAAAAGTTTATCAAGATCTCTATATCTTTGAGAATAATGTCCAATAGCTAAAGTCTTAACTTTTGCTTTTCTAGCAATAGATGCAGCCTGTAAGGTTGTAGAATGACCTGTCTCTATTGCTCTCAATTCTAAATCTGAGGTGAAGGTTGCCTCATGATAAAGCAGGTCTACTCCTTTCACCTTTTCTACTAAACTTTCATCATACTTTGTATCAGTACAGAAAGCATATCTATTAGGTGAAGTATTTTGAGTTGTTAAGATCTCATTAGATATGATCTCTCCTTTAGAATTAATCCAATCAGCACCATCTTTTAAACTATTCATCTTATCATAAGGAACATTATACTTCTCCACCTCTAAATTAATAATCTTTCTTTTACTTCTTTTCTCCTCAAATAGGAATCCAGAACACTTAATTGAATGATTAAGAATTAAATTAGACACCTTAATATCATCATCTTCAAAAATAATAGAACCTTCATCTTCAGCTAATGGGTGAAAAAATAAAGGATAATTTAATTCTGTATTAGATGCTGATAATTGTAAATCAATAATATCTTTTAACTCTTTATGAGCATATATATGTAAATCTTTATTTCTTCCTAGAAGATGCATAGTAGTTATTAATCCTATTACTCCAAAATAATGATCCCCATGTAAATGACTAATAAAAATATGATTAATTCGTTGAAAATTTAATTCATATCTTCTTAACTGAATCTGTGTGCCTTCCCCACAATCAATTAAGAAAAACCGCTCATTCACATTTAGTAACTGAGCGGTTGGATTTCTGTCAATTTTAGGGATTGCAGAGCTACACCCTAAAATAGTTAACTTAAATGACATTATTTTTTTATAACCATTCTATTTGTTAATACTTGAGTTCCATTATTTATTGAATACAAATACATCCCATCAGAATAAGAGGAGGTATTAATATTAATCGTATTAACACCTCGATTTGAATCCATTATTATTGATTTAATCTCTTTCCCAAGTAAATTATATACCTTTAAAATAGTAAGACCTGATGTTCCTAGTACAAATTGAATCTTAGCTTGATCAGTAACAGGATTTGGATACACTCCTTTAAGTTCAAAAGTAGTATTATCAAACTGATTAATTGTAGAATTTACCATATCAACTATATCTAAATAATAATAATCAATCACATCTGTTTGTGTAGGAAGGGGAATTGTAACTGGTCCAACTGTTCCCATACCATCTGTTTCTGTAGTCATCATTAACTGATAAGACCCAACATCAGCCATAGTTGGATTTGATGTAGATGTTAATACAGCACAAGAAGTAGTTCCTCCAGGAAAAGAACAGCTAGGAGGATCGCAAGCATAAGTAAAGTTTGAAGGCAAACCAGTAAGACTAGCTAATGTAATAGTTGATACAGTCACGTCAATTAGCGTGCCATTATATATTGTATTAGTATCCAATGGAGTAATTACTGTTATGACCTCACTGTAAGACTGTCCCACATAAGCTGGCGAAAGTCCAGTAGCACTATCAGGATAAATACCTGCAGCCGTAAATTGAGGATCAGGTGTACATTGTGCATTCGCAAAAACTAAAGCAACTGTAAACGTTAAAGAAAGTAATATTTTTTTCATATTTAGTATTTTGAGTTTATAAGTTTAGTTGTCTTTCTATTTCTTCCATCTCAATAAAGTCATAAGCTTCTTGTAATGTTGGTACAATCTTCAAATCATCATCAAAGGAAAAATTACAAACTATTAAAAAAGAGCTATTCTTCTTATTGATACTTTCGTCAAATGTAATAAATTTATCTTTAATAGTATTTATAAGATCAATATCTACACCTCTAAGATCTGCAATAAAATGTTTTACCTCTGAAGTAATATTCAAATCAGAGAAATTATTATCTACTCCTAACTTAAATACCAATGTACTCTGCTGTATATTCATTAATTTAACTTTATTTTCCCAGCAAGTAAATATAAGACTGCCATTCTTATTGCAACCCCATTTTCTACTTGATCTAAAATAATCGAATGACTTGAATCAGCAACATCAGAGCTTAATTCTACTCCCCTATTTATAGGGCCAGGATGCATAATTGTAATGTCTTTTTTCAACCCATCAAGAACATTCTTATCTATCCCATACACCATGGCATATTCTCTTAAAGAAGGAAAATAATTCACATCTTGCCTTTCTAACTGAATTCTTAATACATTGGCAACATCACACCATTCTAAAGCTTCTTTCAAATCTGAAAAATGCTCTACCTGTAAAGATTCTAAATTTTTTGGCATTAATGAAGAAGGGCCACAAACCCTAACTTCTGCCCCTAACTTTCTCAAACAGAATATATTAGATAATGCAACTCTTGAATGTAAAATATCCCCAATTACAACAATCTTCTTGCCTTTCACTTCCCCATATTTCTCTCTGATAGAATAAGAATCTAGCAATGCCTGTGTAGGATGCTCGTGAGTACCATCTCCTGCATTGATGATTTTTGCATCAATATTTCTTGATAAAAAAACAGAAGCCCCAGGGTTTGGGTGTCTGATGACAACAATATCAACCTTCATAGCTAAGATATTATTTACAGTATCCAAAAGTGTTTCTCCTTTCTTTATTGAAGAGGAAACTGATGAAAAGTTTATTATATCAGCAGAAAGTCTTTTCTCTGCAAGTTCAAACGATAGCTTTGTTCTTGTAGAATTTTCAAAAAATAAATTTGCTATGGTAATATCTCTTAATGAAGGGACCTTCTTAATTGGTTGACTAATAATCTTTTTAAAATTATCTGCAGTCTTAAAAATAAGTTCAATATCTGATTTCTCTAAATATTTTATTCCTAATAAATGATCAACCGATAAATTATTCATTATTCTTCTTTTCTCATTAAGACTCTATCTTTGCCAGCAACCTCTTTCCACTCAACAATTACTTTCTCAGAGTCAATTGCATTTACTGTTCTTCCAACATAATCAGATTGAATCGGTAAGTGCCGACTAAACCTTCTATCTATTAAGATTAAAAGCTCAACACTTGTAGGTCTCCCAAAGGTCATTAAAGCATCAATAGCAGATCTTACTGATCTTCCAGTATATAAGACATCATCAATTAATACAACTCTTTTTCCTTCAACTGAAAGGTTCATATCCATCTCTTCTGGAAGTATAGGATTCTCTCTTCTCATTAGATCATCACGATAAAATGATATATCTACATTACCTGATTCAATAATATTTAATGGATTAATCATATTAAGCTGACTTAGAATTCTATTACTAAGGTACCTTCCTCTTGGTTGAATCCCAACTAGTACAGTATTCTCAAAATTATTATGATTCTCGATTAATTGATGACAAAGCCTTTCAATTATTATTTGAATTGATTCCTTATTTAAGATTTGTCTTTCTTCTATCATTGAGTTACAAAAGTAGCAAAAAAAAGCCCCAAATAAATGGGGCTTAAATATTATTTTTCAGTCTCTATATCATTCTTCAAAGACGCTAGGCTATCGAGATCGCCTAATGTTGATTGTTGTTTATCACTCTCAAGCTTTTTCATTATCTTTTTATTAGAACTCGCAGTTTTCTTTCTTTCAGCTTCAAGCTCCTCTTTAAAGATAGAAGTATGAGATGCTAATATCCTTTTATTCTCTGTAGAAAATTCAAGAATTCTAAAAGATAATGTTTCTCCTACTAAAATAGTAGATCCATCATCTTTCTCAGTATGCCTTCTTGGAACAAATGCTTCAACTTCATCAGATAATGAGATTACAGCACCTTTATCAAACACTTCCTTCACTAATCCCTCATAATCTTTACCTTCTTTAAATTTCTTAGCATACTCATCCCAAGGATTTTCTTCTAATTGCTTATGTCCCAAGCTAATCTTTCGATTACTTTTATCAATATCAAGAACAATTACATCAAGCATTTCATCAACCTGAGTAAATTCAGCTGGATGCTTTATTTTCTTTGTCCAAGATAAATCAGATATATGCACAAGCCCATCAACTCCCTCAACTAATTCAACAAATATTCCAAAGTTTGTGAAGTTTCTTACTTTAACACTATGTTTAGATCCTACTGGAAAATTAGCTTCAATTTCAGACCATGGATCTGGTGTCATTTGCTTAACACCTAACGACATCTTTCTTGTCTCTTTATCTAAAGTTAAGACTTGTGCCTTAACTACATCACCTTTCTTATAGAAGTCATTAGCTGATCTTAAATGTGTTGACCAAGACATCTCAGAAACATGTAATAATGCCTCAACACCTGCTTGTAATTCAATAAATACTCCATAATCAGCTACTACTACAACTTTCCCTTCTACCTCATCACCAACTTTTAAATCCTCGTCTAAACTATCCCAAGGATGAGAGCCTAATTGTTTTAATCCTAACTGGATTCTACTCTTACCTTCATCAAAATCAAGAATTACAACATTAATTGTTTCATCTAAAGATACAATCTCTTCTGGATGAGAAATCCTTCCCCATGATAAATCTGTAATATGAACCAAGCCATCAATACCACCTAGATCAACAAATACACCATATGATGTAATATTCTTAACAGTACCCTCAAGAACTTGTCCTTTTTCTAACTTAGACATAATCTCCTTAGTTTGCACAGCTAAATCAGCCTCAATTAATGCTTTATGAGAAACAACGACATTTCTGAATGCCTCATTTACTTTGACAACTTTAAACTCCATCTTTTTACCAACATATTCATCATAGTCACGAATTGGCTTAACATCAATTTGTGAGCCAGGTAAGAAACACTCAATTCCAAATACATCTACAATCATACCTCCTTTTGTTCTGCTTAATATTTGACCATTTACAACTTCACCTGTTTCTAAAGCAACATTAACCTTTTCCCAAGCCCTTAGCACTCTAGCTCTTCGATGAGAAAGTACTAATTGTCCATTCTTATCTTCCTGTTTCTCAACTAGAACCTCAACAGTATCACCTGATTTTAAGTCTGGATTATATTTAAACTCATTAAAAGAAATAATACCATCAGACTTAAAATTAATATCAACCACAACTTCTCTATCAGTAATAGTAACAACAGTTCCATCAAGCACTTGTTTATCCATAATTTCAGGAAGTGTAGATGTATACTCCTTTTCAAGATCTGCTCTTTCTTTAATAGAATACATATCATTCTGAGTAGCCGTTTCCCAATCAAAATCTTCTTTAGATTTTTCCCCTACTTTCTTATCTGATTGTTCTACAACCTCTACTTGGTCAACAACTAATTTATCATCTGATTTTACGTCTTCTACATTAGTTATCTCACTTGCTTCTAAATTCTCAATCTCTGAGATATCTTTTTTCTTTAATCTCTTCTTTTTTAGAGTTTTCTCAGATTTTACTTTATCAATAACTGGATTTTGTTCTTCTACAACAGAATTATCGGTTACTTCATTTTTTTCTGTTTGTGTATTCTCTTCTGTAGACTCTGGATTTTCTTTCTTCTCTGCTACCATTTTTTTTATTTTTCTTTGTATCTTAAAGTAAGTTAAGGTATTTAGATGTCCAACTTTAAGAGTTGTTAACTATCAATTATTCCTTTTCACTACCTTAAACCACATCCTGAAAAGGCCTGCAAAAATATAACTTTAATTTGAATTACTCAAAAACTATTTAAACAATTTTTGTTATCATTTGTTTTACTTCCTCCATAAGCCATCTTGGAGTAGAAGTAGCACCACAAATACCAACAGATTTTGCATCTAAGAACCAATCAGTATCTAACTCATCTACATCTGATATAAAATACGATCGTTTATTCTGCTTTTTACAAGATGAATATAAAAACTTACCGTTGGAAGATTTTTTACCACTAACAAAAACAATCACATCATTTGTTTGTGCAAAACTCTTTAATTGCCTCTCCCTTCCTGTAACTTGTCTACATAAAGTATCGTTAGCAATATATTTTATTTCAGCATTAGTTGAAAACTTTACTCTTTTCTCTATTTCTGCAGTAATTTCAGCATATGCCTTAGGGCTTTTTGTAGTTTGTGAGTACATATAAATAGATTTGGAGAAATCTACTTTATCTAAATCTTTGATTGATGCAACAAGAATTGCTTTATTATCTGTCTGACCAAGTAAACCTACAACCTCTGCATGTCCCTCTTTACCAAAAATAACAACTTGGCCTTCAATTTTTTTAATTTCCTCATAACCGGCCTTGATCTGATGTTGTAACTTAAGTACGATAGGACAAGAGGCATCTAATAATTCAATATTATTTTTTAAAGCTATATTATATGTTTCTGGAGGCTCTCCATGCGCTCGAATTAATACTTTACAATCACGCAAATTAAGCAAGTCATTATGTTCTATCACTTTCAAACCCATATTATGTAGACGGTCAACCTCCTTATTATTATGTACTATATCCCCTAAACAATACAATACGCCATCATCTTTTAATATAGACTCAGCCATTTCAATAGCGTAAACTACTCCAAAACAAAATCCAGAACTATTATTAATTGTAACTTTCATTATTTACTTAATTTAGCCTTTATCAAATTATGAATTAATAGATTCTGATCTTTAATAGACAACTCTGTATTATCAATTAATATAGCATCATCAGCTTTAAGCAAAGGGTTTATTACTCGGTTAGTATCATGCTTATCTCTTTTGTTTATATTAGCAAGCACATCCTCAAAAGATACATTATCACCCTTATCTATTAATTCTTTACATCTTCTTTCTGCTCGAATCTCAGCACTAGCAGTAATAAACAGTTTTAATTTTGCATTAGGAAAAACCTTAGTACCTATATCTCTACCATCCATGACAACATTCTTTTCTTTCCCAATGTCTCTCTGCAAACCAATTAACTTATCTCTTACTTCTTTTATTTGCGCAACTATTGAGACATTCTCAGAGACTTCAATTCCTCTTATAAAATCTTCTACATTCTCATTATTTAAGAACATCTCTGATTTTTTTGTTTCAAGATTAAACTTAAAATCAATTGACATATTCTGCAGAGAAAATAATATATCATTATTATTAATAACCTTATTAATAATGACATCATTTCTCATAAAAAATAAAGTAACTGCTCTATACATTGCTCCAGTATCAATATAACGCATGCCATACTGTTCTGCTATAGATTTTGCAATAGTACTTTTTCCACATGATGAATGTCCATCTATCGCTATATTAAAATTCAAGCCCATTTAGAGTCCAAAAGTAGTTAAATTTGTAGCAATACTAAAATTATTAGGGTTTCCTGACAAATGATATGATGACCTACTATAATCAAAACGATATCTTGAAACCTTAAAACCAATACCCCAAGAGAAACCAATCATTGCTGGTCTATTAACTACAGTCATATCAAATCTTCTTTGAAAATTAAACCCCCCTCTTATAAATAAACTTTTTCTCAATGGATTCAATTCACCACCAATAATAATATGACGCAAAGCAGTCTTCGCAATTGTTTCCTCCTTTATCTCTAATTCACCAGTTTCCATATTTGTTTGCTGCATTAATTTATATGGAGACTTAATGTCAAATTGATTAATCTTATTATACGAAAGATGATACCTAAAAGGCAAATGTTTTAATTCCTTACTCAAAGCAAACTGAATCTCAAAAGGAAGCTTTTCTCTTTCTGAAGAATAAAAACGTAATTGCCTTCCAATATTTTTAAATAACAATGTTGATGTAAATTTCTTATCTAAATTAAAATAAGTCGAACTTATATTTGATGACAAAGCAAATGAGTTATAGTTAGAATAAACAGAATTCAGTAAGTTAATATTTACTCCTAAAGTAAAGCTTTTATTTAATTTTTTCCCAAAACCAACAGTCAATACTTGATCATTTGCAGAGAAACTACCTTGATTATAGCCAAGTTCATCATTCGCATCAAATTCACCATAAGTAATTGCCTTTAAAGATAATCCTAACACTCCAATCTCATTGAAATTAATAGCATAAGAAAAAGATAGCAAATTAATATCTGAAAAATAATCGCCAAATGTAAAAGCTAATTCATTATTCATAGTTGCATTCAATAATGAAGGGACTGTTGCTGATAAAGAAACGTCACTATCAAAAATCGCAATTGAACTACCTCCAACCGCTTCTGTCCTAGGAGAATGGTCTACATTTAGAAAGGAGAAAGCACTTTTACCACCATCTTGGGCAATCAGACTAAAAGGAAAAAAAAATGTTATTAAAAGATATTTATATCTCATTAAGCTTAGAAACGAATCTAGTTAATTATTATTACAAAGTTATTAATTAATCTCAACTGCATCTCTAACCTTCTCATTCAAGAGTGCAATATCAATAACCTCTTTTAGCGTTTCAACATAATAGAAAGTCATACCTACAACATACTTCTTATTAATCTCCAAAACATCCTTCTTATTCTGTTTTGATAAAATAATTTTATCTATTCCGGAACGCTTTGCAGCTAATATCTTCTCTTTAATTCCACCAACAGGAAGCACCCTTCCTCTCAGGGTAAGCTCACCAGTCATTGCAACGTTCTCCTTAACCTTTCTCTGAGTAAATGAAGAAACTAATGAAGTAAACATTGTAATACCTGCTGAAGGGCCATCTTTTGGAGTAGCTCCTTCAGGAACATGAACATGAACATTCCATTTCTCAAAGATGCCTGGAGATAAATCATAAATATTAGCATGAGCTTTTAAATACTCCATTGCAATTGTAACAGATTCTTTCATTACCTTCCCAAGATTACCTGTTACTGATAGCTTTCCCTTACCTTGACTTAAACTACTTTCAATAAATAATATATCCCCACCAACTACAGTCCATGCTAAACCTGTAACTACACCAGCAACTGAATTATCTGCTACTCTATCCCTATCAAATATAGGCGCCCCTAAAACCTTTTCTACAGTCTCAGCTGATGGTGATAAACGAAACTTTTGATCCATAGCCATTGACTTTGCTACATTTCTAATCATCTTACTAATCATCTTATCCAACGCTCTCACTCCAGACTCACGTGTATATTGATCAATAATCTTTTCTAAAATATTATCAGAGATAGTAAATTTACTGTCTTTTAAACCATGCAATCGCAATTGTTTAGGCAATAAATGTTTCCTTGCAATCTGTACTTTCTCCTCAATAGTATAGCCATTTATCTCGATAATTTCCATTCTATCCCTTAACGCAGGTTGAATAGTTATTAATGAATTAGCAGTAGCAACAAACATTACTTTTGATAAATCATAATCAAGTTCTAAATAATTATCATGAAATGACTCATTTTGTTCAGGATCTAATACTTCTAACAATGCAGAAGAAGGGTCTCCATGATTATCACGACTAACTTTATCAATCTCGTCAAGTACAAATACTGGGTTAGATGATTTTGCCTTTTTTACAGATTTGATAATTCTACCAGGCATTGCTCCTATATATGTTTTTCTATGCCCTCTAATTTCTGCCTCATCACGCAATCCTCCAAGCGAAACTCTTTCATATTTTCTACCAAGAGCCTCAGCTATTGATTTACCTAAAGATGTTTTCCCAACTCCAGGAGGGCCATATAAACATAAAATTGGAGATTTCATATCACCTTTTAGCTTTAATACAGCTAAATATTCTATAATCCTCTCTTTCACTTTCTCTAATCCAAAATGGTCTCTATCTAGAATCTTTCTTGCCTTATTTAAATCAAAATTATCATTAGTAACTTCATCCCAAGGTAATTCAAGTATAAGCTCAATGTAACTTCTTTGCACCGCATAATCTGACATAGAAGGATTCATTCTTTGCAGCTTCCTTAACTCCTTATCAAAAGCGTTGGCAATTTCTTTATCCCACTTCTTCTTGGATGCTTGTTTGCGCATCTCTTCAATTTCTTTATGAGAGCCACTACCTCCTAATTCTTCTTGAATTGCTTTCATTTGTTGATTCAGATAGTACTCCCTTTGTTGTTTATCTAAATCTGTTTGTACCTTTGATTGTATTTTGTTTTTCATTTCAAGCATTTGCAACTCTTTAGTTAGGAACTCTAATGCTAAAATTGCACGCTTTCTTAAATCTACCTCCTCTAATAAAGACTGTTTCTCAGTCAATCCAATATTCATATTTGAAGAAACAAAATTAATTACAAATGATGTATTTTTAATATTCTTAATTGCAATCGCAGCTTCTGAAGGAATATTAGGAGATTCCTCGATTATTCTTAATGACAAATCCTTGACTGATGACACTAAAGCTGAGAATTCTTTATCTTTTAATTCTGGCTTCACCTCTTTCAATTCTGTTACTTTAGCTTTAAAATAAGGATCACTATCAACCATCTCGTCAATTCTAAAACGCTTACGACCTTGTATGACAGCTGTAATATTTCCATCTGGCATTTTTAACATTTTGAGAATATGAGCAATCGTACCAACTTGATGAAGATCAGTTAAATCAGGCAGCTCGGTATCAAAGTCTTTCTGAGCAACAACTCCAACTGTTTTATTACCATTTTCAGCATCTTTTATCAACCTCACTGATCTATCTCTACCTATTGTTATTGGAATTATAACGCCAGGGAATAATACTGTATTCCTTAAAGGTAATATTGGTAATATCTCTGGTGTATCTTCTTTTGATATTTTTGCTTCATCCTCATCACTCATTAATGGCAGAAACTCAGTATCTTCATTCAATAAATCTGATAACTCTAATGATCCCATTCTCATATCTTTCTTCATAATAATTTGTTTTCACCAATTACTAAATGCAATTAGTATGCCACTAAAAAAAATAGTCTTTTTGTCAGTTATTGCTCGTTTCGATAGCGTTTTGTCATATTATAAACTTCTGAAATAATATCCTCCTCAATTTTATCAAACTTTTTGTTTCTTCTATCAAAAACTTTAGATGCTACTTCAAAAGCCTCTGGTAACTTATAAACTGTAAAACCAGAAGCCCCTCCCCAACTAAATGATGGAATAAAATTCCTAGCAAATCCACTACCAAAAAGATTAGCACTAACACCGACAACAGTACCCGTATTAAACATAGTACTAATGCCACATTTTGAATGATCCCCCATAATTAACCCACAAAACTGTAGTCCTGTTTTCTTAAAACGTTCTATCTCATAATTCCATAACTTTACCTCAGAATAATTATTTTTTAGATTAGAATTATTCGTTCCTGCACCTAAATTACACCAATCTCCTATTATTGAATTACCTAAGAATCCATCATGAGCCTTTGAAGAGAAACCAAAAAATACAGTGTTATTAACCTCGCCACCTACTTTACAATAGGGTCCTAGAGTAGTTGCTCCATATATTTTTGTTCCCATCTTTAATACTGAATTATTTAACATAGCAAAAGGACCTCTAATCATAGATCCTTCCATAATTTCCGAATCTTTACCAATATAAATAGGTCCATCAGTAGTATTCAAAATACTATGATTAATTTTTACCCCTTCTTCAATATAAATTGGATTATTTCCAATCTTAATATTAGATTTTTTAATCTGTTCTAATTTTGCTAGATCTCCTTGCCATTTAAGTTTCTTTGAAGGAAACATTCTATAAAAATCATTCTTTATTTCTTCACCATTTAAAGAAAAAATATCACATAAATTATGAATAAAACTAAAGGTAGAATTAGACTCAATTATATTCAGCTTATTAGTATCAAAAGTTCTATTTCTAAAAGCAAAAACTTCACCATTCTTTTCTAAAGCTTCTCCTTCTCTTAAACTTTCAAGCTCTGTAATTAAGAGCTTAGAAGGCAAAACTCTAGCATCAATCCAAAGATTATCTTTTTGAGTATTTAAAGGAAATTTAACCGATAAATAATCTTCTGTTTGTATCGAAACAGATTTGTAATATTGTTCCCATTTCTCTTTTATTGTTAATATTCCAACTCTAAAAAACGAAATAGGACGAGTAAAACTTAATGGATAATAATTAGCACGATTTTTATCAAATAATATTACATTCATAGTAGGCAAAGTTAAATAAAAAAGTCCACACAAATGTGAGGACTTTTTATTGTAAATTCAGATCGCTTTACTTTTTGAACTTCTTATATTTATTTTTGAATTTATCAATTCTACCAGCTGTATCAATCATTTTTGCCTTTCCAGTAAAGAAAGGGTGAGAGTCTGAAGATATTTCCATTTTAAATAATGGGTATTCATTGCCATCTTTCCATTTAATAGTATCTGTAGTCTCAGCACATGATTTTGTTAATATCGAAAAATCAGTTGACATATCTTTAAATACGCACAATCTGTAATTATCTGGATGTATATCTTCTTTCATTTTGTTAAATCTTAAATTAGGGCTGCAAAAATAATAAGTTTTATGATTTTAACAACTTTATGCTGAATAAATATTACAGATTTAGATCTGTTAATAATGAATTCGTTGCATTAACTCCCTCAGCAGATGTCCTAAGCTGATTTAACTCAATATCATCAAGGTTAATCTCAATAATATCTTCAATTCCATTTTTACCCAGAATTACAGGAACACCAATACAAAGGTCATTTAAACCAAACTCACCTTCTAACAAAGCAGAACAAGGGAACATTTTCTTTTGATCACAAGCAATAGCCTGAACTAAAGAACTAACAGCTGCTCCAGGAGCATACCAAGCAGAAGTACCTAACATACCTGTTAGAGTCGCACCTCCTACTTTAGTCTCTTCCGATACCGTTTGTAATCTATCAACCGATAATAATTCAGACACCCTAATACTATTTCTTGTTGCTAACCTTGTTAAAGGAACCATTCCTTTATCTGAATGACCACCAATAACCATACCATTAATATCGGATGCTGGACATTCTATAGCTTCAGCTAGTCTATATTTAAATCGTGCACTATCCAAAGCTCCTCCCATTCCAATAATTCTATTTTTTGGCAAATCTGTGACTTTATGCGTTAAATATGTCATTGTATCCATAGGATTACTCACAATAATCAGAATAACATCAGGAGAATATTTAATTAACTGTTCTGAAACAGATTTTACTATACCTGCATTGATCCCAATCAACTCTTCTCTTGTCATACCAGGCTTTCTAGGAATACCTGAAGTAATTACTGCAATATTACTACCTGAAGTTTGACTATAATCATTGGTTGAACCAATAATCTTGGTATCAAATCCATTTAATGAAGATGTCTGCATTAAATCCATTGCTTTTCCTTCAGCAAAGTTTTCTTTAATATCAACTAAGACAACCTCTGAAGCAAAATTCTTAATTGCGATATACTCAGCACAACTTGCACCTACTGCTCCTGCGCCTACTACTGTTATTTTCATCTTTTATTTTTTTAATTTCTTAGATATCATCACGATGGTTAAACCTTATTTTCTAGGCATCAATATTAGCATACTTAGCATTTGCTTCAATAAAAGCTCTCCTTGGAGGAACCTCATCTCCCATAAGCATTGAAAATACTCTATCTGCCTCTGCTGCATTGTCAATAGTAACTTGCTTAAGAGTTCGAAATTCAGGGTTTAATGTAGTGTCCCATAATTGCGAAGCATTCATCTCACCAAGACCTTTATATCTTTGAATTGTTACATTCACATCTTTTCCTCCTTTCATCTCTTGAATCATTAGGTCTCTTTGATTCTCATCCCAACAATATCTTTGTTCCTTACCTCTTTTTAATAAATACAATGGAGGGGTTGCAATATAAACATATCCATTTTCTATCAGTGATTTTAAAAAACGGAAAAAGAAAGTTAATAATAACGTTGCGATATGACTACCATCAATATCAGCATCTGTCATAATTACTACCTTATGATATCTCAATTTTTCTAGATTTAATGCTCTCTCATCCTCTTCAGTACCAATTGAAACTCCTAATGCTTGAAACATGTTTTTTATCTCCTCATTCTCAAAAACCTTATGCTGCATTGCTTTTTCTACATTAAGAATCTTACCTCTTAAAGGCATAATAGCTTGAAAATGTCTATCTCTCCCTTGCTTTGCTGTACCGCCTGCTGAATCACCCTCAACAAGAAATATCTCACATTTTGCAGGGTCTTTTTCTGAGCAATCAGACAATTTACCAGGAAGCCCACCTCCAGTAAGCACACTCTTCCTTTGCACCATCTCCCTAGCTTTTGCTGCAGCATTACGAGCCGTTGCAGCTAGAATAACTTTCTGAACAATCATTTTTGCTTGCTCAGGATTTTCTTCCAAGTAAGCAGAAAGCATATCACTTACTGCTTGTGAAACAGCAGATGTCACCTCTTTATTTCCTAATTTTGTTTTAGTTTGCCCCTCAAATTGTGGCTCCATTACTTTAACAGAAATAACTGCCGTAAGACCTTCTCTAAAATCATCTCCACTAATCTCAAATTTCACTTTCTTAAGTAGTCCAGAATTATCAGCATACTTTTTTAATGTCCGAGTAAGCCCTCTTCTAAAACCAGACAAATGAGTACCTCCTTCATGAGTATTAATATTATTCACATAAGAGAATACATTCTCTGAATAAGAAGAATTATATACCATAGCTACTTCAACTGGCACTCCATTATTCTCTCCATCAAAATAAATAACACCATCTAAAATAGAATCTCTAGTTTCATCTAGAAATGAAACAAATTCCTTGAGACCACCTTCTGAATAGAACTCTTCTTTAATGAACTCACCTTGATCATCTTTTCTTCTTTTATCTGTAATTGAAAGGTGAATTCCTTTATTTAGAAAAGCCAACTCTCTTAATCTAGCAACAAGAATATCGAAATGATACACAGTATCCTCGAATATTGATGGATCTGGCTGAAAAGTTACGAAAGTTCCTGTTTTATCAGTAGTATCTATTTCACGAACATCATACTGTGGAACCCCAATTTTATATTCTTGTTCAAAAACCTTGCCATCCCGATGGACCTCAACCCTTAAATCAGAAGAAAGCGCATTTACACAAGAAACTCCAACTCCATGTAATCCTCCAGAAACCTTATATGATCCTTTATCAAATTTACCACCAGCATGTAATACAGTCATTACAACCTCAAGAGCAGACCGACCTTCTTTTTCATGCATACCTGTAGGAATCCCCCTTCCATTATCTTGCACTGTAATTGAATTATTCTCATTAATAAAACAATCGATATGTGAACAATGGCCAGCTAACGCCTCATCAATTGAATTATCTACTACCTCATATACTAAATGGTGTAATCCTTTTAGACCAATATCACCGATATACATTGCTGGCCTTTTTCTAACAGCCTCTAAGCCTTCTAGTACTTGGATATTATCCGCACTATAATCCTTTTTCTGATTTTCTTCACTCATAAAATTTTATTATTTATAGTTTCTTTTTAAAAAACATACAAATATATAGTTTTACTACCGATTAAAGACATGCATAAACACATAATAAATAGCTTATTTTATCAACATAGGTTGATAACTTTTAGAAAGAATAACTTATACCGAAAACTCCGTTGAAACCAATGTCTTTATAGCCAACAAACAACTCTTTTTTAGAGTTAGTCAAATTATTAAGTTGAAGGTAAGCTTCAAGCTGTTTAGAATAGGAATAAAAGGCTCTAATATTTAAATACAATAAGGAAGGCAGCACATCTTCTCTAGAAAACCTACCTGACTCATAACTAAATGATGGAATAGCTTTTATTTTATTTCTTAAATTAATCGGAGTCTTAACTTTTATGATTAAGTCTGGCTTATGAAAGACTATTTGATCCCATGTAAAATAATCAACAGAAGCATCAAGCGAAATAATATCATTAATTTGCTTTGTATAATTACTAAATACATGAAACTGCCATACAGATCCAATATAGTTAACTATGAATCTATTATAATTCACTCTCTCCTCTATAGTAAAATGAGCGAAGTCAGTCACTTCACCAAAAGAAATACTACCAAAAAACACCTCATCTTTTCCTAATACGTTTCGCATAGAAACATATAACTCATCTGTAGAGGTAAATTCTAAATTTTGTAAATAAGAATCAGTATCACCAGTTAAAATAGATTGATTTGTTCCGTAAGAATGAATGTAAAGATTCTTATCAGATAGTAATTTTAAAGTATTTTTTTCAGTACTATGACGCAAGCCTCCATACACCAATAACACATCTTTCACAAGCTCTTTAGAAGCATTGATTTGTGGGAAATAGTGAACTGATTCCCTACCATAAACATCCAATGCAAATCCAATATCAAGATCAATATCATATCTTCTTATTGATGCAGAGGGCATAAGCTCTAAAACCTTCTCTCCTACACTTTCATATTCACTATCCTTATTATTATAATTTAGATACTGGTTAAACTTAACCTTTAGATTAAAAGGGTAATCATTTATTATTTTACTCAAATTAGAGCTTAAGTGAAGATGATTTTCTGACAACTCATTTAAATCCGAAACAAAGAAACTTATATCACGAATAGTTCTGTCAGGGCCTTTATCCATAGAGACATATGAAGAAGAAAATTTAGTATACGCAAACCGATTATAATCAGTTGGATTATTTCCATGAGTAAAAGCGCCAATCCTACTATAGTCTAAATTAACAATATACACCTTATCTGTTTTTATCTTTTTTAGATATAAATGTAAATTATTATTGCTCTGTCCTGCCTTTTTATCATCAACCTTAACATTATTATTAAAATGATTAAATAATATTCCATACGACATATCTTCTGAACGAACACTATTATACAACGCACTAACATTACTACCTAATCTATAACCGGTCCCCAATGATATCTTCGACTGATAAAGCTTAGGTATTTTATCATCTTTCACTTTTGCAGCTTTTAAAGGTTTTATTTTATAATTTGATCCAAGATCAAGATCTAATACATCATAAACTTGTGACCGATCTCTTTCTGCGGTATCAGCAAAAACAGCATTCTCATTTAACCTTGTCGCATCAGGAATTGAGGGCTGAAAACCTTCTACAACTTGAACCTCCGTCACACCTAGCTCTTGCGCAAAAACAGCCTCGACAGTTACTAGCATAACAATAAGTAATTTATTCAATCTCATCTTCTAATACATTTTTATTAAAGTTTCCTAAAGTATCTATACTATTTATTTTAATAATAGGATCTGGAACCTCATAATCTTCATCCAACTGATACTCAAAATCATCTTCTGTTATTTCAATAAAATATTGATCTTCTGTTTCCTCCAGAACGACTTCTTTTTCATTCTCCACGATCTTCTCCCATTTTTTTCTAGCAATATTGACTATCTCCTCACCATCATGATTCTCAATAACACTTTCTAGTGTCGCTTTTGCTTGAAAAAGATTTTTTTGAAGAACATAAATATCCGAAAGCAAAATAAACCCTTTAGCAATATAATGATCATTACTATATTCTTCTGAAAGTTCAAAAATCATTTTTTCTGCTAACTCTATCTTGTCATCCAAATAAATAAGATATGCTAAATGATATTTTGCCTCAGCCCCTTGATCATAATTAGATAAGCTAATAACCTTCTCAAAGGTAGATTTTGATTTCGCATAATTACCTAAAGCAAACTCATTCCTTGCAATAATAATATAGGCCTTACTTAAAAGCCAATCATCGACCTTTTCAAGTTCAATAACTTGTTTTGCATAATCAAATGCAACAGAATTATCAATATCCTCATATCCATGCATTAGTCTAATTACAACCTCCCTTTTCACAGAATTTGATGACGCATAATCTAATAATCTATAATAGTAATTATTAGATAAGCTATAATTATCTTTAGCATAACTTCCTCTTGCTAAAAATAATAATGCTGGTTCTTGATAGTCCGGAACAGGCAACTCTAATACCCTCTTGTAAAGATTAATAGATGAGATGGAATCGCCAATCTTCAAAGAACTTATTGCATTGTAATAAGTAGCGTCATTAATAAATATTCCTGTGCTAAACTTTTCTAAATAATTATCAAAAGCACTTTTAGCAACATGATAGTTTAACTCAGAAAACTTCATGAATGCTGCATTATAAGTTAATGAATCTTGCTCAGACCTACTTATACTAACTTCTGGTAAAGCATCAATTACTGCTAAATACTTGTCAATTTGATTTAAAGAAGAATATGCCGCTTGCAAACCAGCAAGCGCCTCCTTAAAATAAATAGTTCTCTGATAATTATTTACTACAAACAAAAACTGTGTAATTGCCTCATCATTTCTAGTAGAGTTAAAATAAATCATTCCTTTACTCAGATGAGCATCTGCGATTAGATTTATATCATTTGTTTTATTTAACAAATCATCATAACACTTATGTGCCAAATCATATTGTGCTGAGTTCTTATAAAATTCTGCCAGATCATAAAGAGCATTATCACAATAAGAAGAATAAGTATAATCATCAGTAATCTGTTTTAACAACTTAACTTTTGAGATATTCTTTCCAACAAGACCTAATGAGATTGAACGATTATATAATGCATAATCAGTATCAAACAAATTATAAGTAATAGCTTTTTCATAATATCTTTCTGAGAGGTCAAAGTCACTCATCATAAAATAACTATCTGCAATTCTCAAATAGGAATCATTTAACCTCATGCTATCCTGAGATACTTTTTCATAAGTTCGAAACCATTTTATTGCATTTAAATAATCAGAGTCTTGAAAATAAGAATAAGCTAAATTATATTTCCTACAATGCTCATAATCTGAAAGGACACGATTTGAAGGAGGTAATAACTCAGAATATATCTGAATTGATTTTTTGTAATCAAGCAACTGAAAATAGCAATCAGCTAACCAAAAGTTAGATAAATAAAAATAATCATCATTTATAGGGAATCTAATAGCATCCTTAAAATAAGAAGTTGCAGACTTAAAATTCTGATGATTATATTCTTTAACTCCTAAGAAAAATGCTAATTTCTGCAATGCTTTTTGCTGATTAAGAGTTGGCAAATGAATATCCTTTAATGCATCAAAAGCCTCTAGATATCTACTAGTACCTTGTAATACCTGTACCATTAACATCTCTATTTGTTTCCGATACAAAGGATTATTATATGCTTCTAAATATGTTTTAAAGACATCCAATGTATTCTCAAAAGGTAACTCAAGTTGATAAGATAACTTAGCATAATTAAAATAGGCATGCTCTTTTAACTGACTATTATAATCATATGTTGCTGACTTCTTAAACGCTTGCAAAGCATAATTATAATTCTCTATTTTAAGATAACTAGAGGCTAAATAATACGTAGAATATTGTGCAATGCTATCAACTGAACTAGATACCTTCTCCAAATTAGCAATTGCAGAAAGATAGTCTCCTGATTTATAATATGCATGCCCCAACAAGAAATAAACTAATAAACTATTCTCTCCTCTCTCACTTAAATATACCTCAAAATAATCAATCGAATTAATAAAATCAGAGGTTCTATAATATGCCTCAGCAAGAAATCTATTTATCTCAGCTTTTCTACTAGCAATTACATTAACAGAAAGAGGTTTTACAAAAGAGATTAACTCTTTATATTCTTTCTGATGAAAATAAATTTGAGCCATATAATACGGAACAATATTACCAAACTTCTCATCTGTTAATAATGCCCTGAAACTTTCTAGAGATGACTTATACAATCCTCTTTCATAAGCAATACAGGCATAGTAATATTGTGAAGCAGGAGCAAATTTACTGGTAGAGCTTTTTAACTTAGAAAAATAATATTGAGCTTCCTCTAGTGAATCAATCTGAAAATTAGAATAAGCTAGCTTAAAAAGAAATTCATTTGACAATTCATCAATCTTTAAAAATTGATCTATAGCCTTTGTATACTGTTTATTTCTATAATAAATTAAAGCTAAATCTGAATTTACCTCTTGTCCAAACTCATGACACGTAAAATCGTTAATCAATTCCTCGTAAAGATGTTTGGCATCTGACAAAAAAAGTTTCTTAGAGCATCTTGCATTCAAATACATAGCCTCCGCACCATTAGAAAGAGAATGATTAGACGCTATATCTCTAAATATAGACTGCGAAACACTATATTTCTCATCATTGAAAAGTGACTTAGCCTGAGGAAAAAAGTCATATTGGGCAATTAAATCGCCACTTATAAATAATGTGAAACACAAAAAATTAATCAGTATCTTCATGTAACTCTTCATCAAATTTAAAAGTAGTGATTATATGAAATAGCATAATTCTATACTACTGAAGTTTTCAACACTATTTTTTAACAATTATTACTTTAATTTACCGTTACACAGATAATTTATTCTCTACATTTGCTTAGTGTTATATATCTTAAAAATAAAAGGAACTAATAAAATCCCTGACTTTGTTCAGATTAGGGACAAAAATATGACCCTACAAGCTTATTTTCGTTTAAACCAAATAGAAAAAGGCTTAATAAAGAATAATCTAGAGGATGATGTAGAAAACATCACGAAACTACTAAACGAAATCCCTTTTGGAAAGATCCACCAATACATCAAAAAAAATGAATAATGCTAGCATAACCATTGAAGCAATTGATTTACACCAAATGGATCGTCAAATATTTAGTAATATTACTTTGCGAATTAATAAAGGAGACTTTATTTATCTGATAGGAGAAACGGGAAGCGGAAAAAGCTCCTTACTTAAAGCATTGTATGGTGAATTAAGTGTCAGTAAAGGAAATATCTCTATTGCTGATGTTAATTTAACTAATATAAAACAGAAAGAGATACCATCACTTAGAAAGAAACTCGGAATAGTATTTCAAGACTTTCAACTACTCACTGATCGAACTGTCGCTGATAATCTTAAATTTGTACTTAAGTCAACTGGATGGAAGAATAAAATAGAAATCTCTGATAGAATTAATGAGGTCTTAAATGATGTTCATTTAAATGATGTAAAAGAAAAAATGCCTTACGAGTTATCTGGAGGAGAGCAACAAAGAGCCGCAATAGCAAGAGCGCTACTCAATCACCCAGAAATTATTCTAGCAGATGAGCCAACAGGAAATCTTGATCCTGAAAAATCAGAAAAAATCATTACACTTTTAAAAGAAATCAATTTAAAAGGAACCACAGTTGTAATTGCAACACATGATTACGCAATCATAAAAAAACATCAAGCACGAACCATAAAGTGTGCTGATCAGAAAATAATTGAGGTAGATGTTGAATCACTATAATATGTGCAATATTATTAATAACTTCTCCTTAAAAGAAATTCACACCTTCGGCATAAACGTAAGAGCAAAACACTTTGTTAGTTTTGAATCAATAATAGAACTAAAAGAGATTATAAACTCAAATGTCTTTTTCAATAATAAAAGTTTTATTCTAGGAGGAGGCTCCAACCTACTTTTTACAAAAGATTATGATGGTTTAATCATCCACAATAAGATAACAGGAATCTGCATCTTAGAAGACAATAATAGTAATATAATTGTTGAGGTCGGAGGTGGAGTAAACTGGCACGAATTTGTAATGTGGAGTGTAAGTCAAAAACTATCAGGGATAGAAAACCTTGCACTAATACCAGGAACAGTTGGCGCTAGTCCAATACAAAATATTGGAGCTTATGGAGCAGAAGTGAAAGATAGCATTAAGAGAGTATACGCCTTTGATATTAAAAAGAAGAAATTAAAAATATTTACCAATAAGGAATGTAAATTTGGGTATAGAGATTCTATTTTTAAAGCAAATCTAAAGAATAAGTTTATCATTACTAAAGTAGAATTTACTCTCAGCAAGATCCCTCTTAATAAGACCACTTATGGGGCAATTCAAGAGGAACTCAAGGATCTAAATCTTTCGCCTTCACCAAATAATATTGCAAGAGCTGTAATGAATATAAGAATAAGAAAACTTCCCAATCCAGACGAGATAGGCAATGGAGGAAGTTTCTTTAAAAACCCGATCATCAAAACATCAGATTTTAAGAAGCTGCAAAAGAGATTTCCTAAAATAGTTGGACACAAAACATCAGAAGAAGAAACCAAAATTGCTGCTGGTTGGCTAATTGATAATGCAGGACTAAAAGGATACAGAAAAGGAGATGCAGGAGTGCATAATAATCAAGCATTAGTACTTGTGAATTACGGAAATGCAAGTGGAACAGATATTATCAGCCTCTCTAGAATGATTCAAAAAAAAGTCCTAGAAAAATATGGAATACAAATTGAGCCAGAGGTAACTATCTTGTAAATGAAAAGTCAGAAATTACAAAAGAAACTAAGATTACATTTTCCTTTTGATCCAACAAGCAAGCAAAACCAAATTATTACTGATATATCTGATTTTGTGGCAACTATAGGAAATAAAAGTATCTTTATGCTTAAAGGTTATGCTGGAACAGGAAAAACTACTCTTATTTCAACACTTGTAAAGTCTTTACCCGTTTTAGGAAAACGCTCAGTACTAATGGCCCCAACAGGAAGAGCTGCAAAAGTACTTTCAAGGTATTCTAAAAAAACAGCAAGTACTATTCATAAAAAAATCTACTGGATAAGAACAAATAAAAACGGGAACACTTTTATCACCCTAAAAGAGAACACCCATAGTAATACTATCTTTATAGTAGATGAAGCCTCTATGATTCCTGAGAATGCGGACAAAGGATTTGGAAACCGCTCACTCTTAGATGATTTAATTGAATATGTATATGATGGATACGATTGCAAATTAATCCTTATTGGTGACACTGCTCAACTACCTCCTGTTCATCTAGAAATAAGCCCAGCATTAGATGAAGAAAAAATAGAAAAAAATTATAATAAGCAAGTAACCTGTAAAGAACTGACACAAGTAGTTAGACAAAAAGAAAACTCTCTCATACTTAAGAATGCCACAGATCTAAGAAATAAGATTAAAAATGCCGACTACTCATACCCGAAATTAGCCACTAACTCTGAAGTTATTCGCCTTAATAGTGGAGAAGACCTGCAAGATGCTCTTGAATCTACATACAATAATGAAGGAGTAAACAACACTACAGTGCTTTGTAGATCTAATAAAAGAGCAAACCTTTACAATCAACAAATAAGAGCAAAGATTAGATGGCAAGAAAACGAGATATCCACCGGAGATATGTTAATGGTTGTTCGTAACAATTATCATTGGCTTGATGATAATAGCAAAGCAGGATTTATTGCAAATGGAGATATTGTAGAGGTACTAAAAATAAGAGAAACAATTGAACGCTATGGGTTCCGCTTTGCAAGAGCAAGTATCCAAATGATAGATTACCCAAAAGAAAAATCATTGGATGTTGTTTTATTATTAGATACGCTAACATCTGAAACGCCAGCAATAACCTACGACCAATATCAAAAACTATATAAAGAAGTTGGTTTAGATTATAAGGGAGAAAAAGAAAGAAATAAAAAAATCAAAGAGGATCAATTCTTTAATGCCTTGCAAATAAAATTTGCTTATGCCATTACATGCCATAAATCGCAAGGGGGACAATGGGAGAATGTATTTATTGACTTAGGCTATTTTAAAGAAGATATGTTAGATAAATCATATCTTAGATGGCTGTACACTGCTCTTACCCGTTCAAGCAAAAAACTATATCTTATTAATTTTAACGAAAATTTCTTTAAATAATAATTACCTATAAATATAAAAAAGAATATGTATAAGAGAGTCCTCCCAGCTATTAACCCTTACCTTTTCATACCATTTTTATCATTAGAAGGACTCATTACAATCGATCTATGATACTATTTAAAGTTTCACTTGGTCGCATAGCTGCAAAAGTAGTCTCAGTATCTGGAAGATAATAACCTTTTATATCCTCCCTACTGCCTTGGGCGCTATTCAACTCTTCAATGATTTTCTCTTCATGGTTTATCAAACTATTTGAAACAGAGCTAAAAATATTTTGCAACTTCATATCATCTGATTGTTTTACTAATTCTTCTGCCCAGCACATTGCTAAATAAAAATGAGATCCTCGATTATCAATCTCACCCACTTTTCGTTTTGGAGACTTTCCTTCTCTTAATAACTTCTCAATAGCGATATCCAAAGTATCAGAAAGTATTTTTGCTTTAGGATTGTTATGTACCTCTGAAAAATGTTCTAAAGAAACTGCAATAGCCATAAACTCTCCTAATGAATCCCATCTTAAATGACCCTCAGTAACAAACTGCTGAATATGCTTTGGAGCAGAACCGCCTGCACCAGTTTCAAATAATCCTCCTCCATTCATTAATGGAACTATAGATAACATCTTAGCAGAAGTACCTAACTCCAAAATTGGAAATAAGTCTGTCAAATAATCTCTAAGCACATTACCAGTAACTGATATTGTATTATCACCATTTCTAACTCTCTCTAGAGTAAACTTACAAGCATCATATGGATTCAGAATCTTTAAATCTAACCCACTAATATCATGATTCTTTAAATATGTATTTACTTTCAAGATAATTTCTGCATCATGAGATCTATTTTGATCTAACCAAAAAACTGCTGGCCAATTTGTTGCTTTTGCTCTATTAACTGCCAATTTAACCCAATCTTGAATTGGCTCATCTTTTGTTTGACACATTCTCCAAATATCACCTTCTTCAACAGTATGTTCAATCAAAACATTTCCTAATGAGTCTATAAGACGAACCACTCCATTATCAGGAATCTCAAAAGTCTTATCATGAGACCCATACTCTTCTGCCTTCTGAGCCATTAAACCAACATTAGGAACTGTTCCCATTGTTTTTGGGTCAAAAGCACCATTTTCTTTACAAAAATCAATAGTTGCACTATAAATACTAGCATAAGAGCTGTCAGGTATAATAGCCTTTGTATCTTCTGTTTCATTAAATTTATTCCACATCTGACCAGAAGTACGAATCATTGCTGGCATAGAAGCATCAATAATAACATCAGAAGGGATATGTAAGTTAGTAATTCCTTTATCAGAATCTACCATAGCTAATTTTGCATTATTTGAGAACACTGACTCAATATCATCTTCAATTTCTTGTTTCTTATCAGATGGTAACTCTTGCATTTTACTTACTAGATCTCCAAAACCATTTCTAAAATCAACACCTAACTCATTCAAAACAGATTCATGTTTTTTTATTAAATCCTTAAAAAACACATGTACCACATGAGAAAATATAATAGGATCTGAAACCTTCATCATAGTAGCCTTCATATGTAAGGAAAGTAGAATATTCGAATCTTTAGCATCCTTAATCTCTTTCTCTAAAAACGATAATAATGATTTCTTACTCATTACAGAAGCATCAATAATCTCTTTTGTCAAAAGAGATATCGCATCTTTTAATACAGAAATAGAGCCATTGGTTTTATGAAGCTCAACTCTTACCTGCGTATCTTTTTCTATAGAAACTGATTTCTCATTATGGAAAAAATCTCCATCACTCATTGTAGCGACATGAGTTCTCGAATCTGAACTCCACTGACCCATTTGATGTGGATTAATCTTAGCATAATTTTTTACAGCTTTAGGAGCTCTCCTGTCAGAATTTCCTTCTCTTAGAACTGGGTTTACAGCAGAACCTTTTACTTTATTATACCTTGCCTGAATCTCTTTCTCTTCATCTGTTTTTGGAGACGCTGGGTAAAAAGGGATATTAAATCCTTTTAATTGCAACTCCTGTATTGTTGCATTTAATTGTGGGACAGAAGCAGAAATATTAGGCAATTTAATAATATTAGCTTCTCGCTTTCTTACTAACTCTGCAAGTTCAGTCAAAGCATCATCTACTATCTGGTCTTTTTCTAAATAATCAGGAAAAGCAGCCAAAACTCTTGCAGCTAAAGAAATATCTTTAGTCTCAATCTCAATTCCAGCTTTTGAAATAAAAGCACTTATAATGGGAAGCAATGAATGTGTTGCCAGAAAAGGGGCCTCATCAGTCTTTGTATAAATTATTTTTGAATACTTCTTATTCATCTTTTACTTTGCTTATACTATTTATCAAACTATTTAATATCCAAAGACATCCTCTAAAGTTAGATGAACTATTTCTCCATATTGCCTTAAAACCTCTAAATCTAAGTTTTCTTTTGAACCTAATACCATTACGACTCTGGTGCCACCTGCAATATGTGAATTATGAAATTCTCTTAAACTATTCATGTCAAAATTTTGAATACTATCATAGAGGTCTTGTCTTATATCATAATCAATACCCATCTTTTGATGTCTTTCATACTCAGCAAGTATTCTTGACTTAGTCAATCGTTCAGTTCTTATCTTTTGCTCTATTGATTCTTTTGCATTATTCATATTTGCTTCAGCCTCAGGCATATTTTCCAATAGCTCAGTCATTCCAGCCATTGCTTCGCCTAATTTATCAGCTTGAGTTCCAATATAACTCATAAGATAATGAGATTTAGTTGTATCTTGAGGTTTCGTATAAGTACTATAAACTGAATATGCTAATGCTTTTGATTCTCTCATTTCTTGAAAAACAATCGAGCTCATTCCTCCTCCAAAATACTCATTATGATAATTGATAATTGGCAATTTATTATTGTTAAATTTATTACCCTTAGAAAGTATCATGACCTCAGCTTGTTTCATATCATAATCTACAATATAAACCATTGGATTATCCATCTTCCCTTCAATAAAATCAACTTTAGCTGGAATTTCTTTTAAGTCAGCTTTATTAATATGTAGCTTGCTTAATTCTGCAGCAACTTTAGTTATACTTTCTGGCCCATAATATAAAACCCTGTGTTTATAAGTTGTTAAGTTATGAATCAAATCAACCAGTTCCACTGAAGTAATATTATTTAAATCTTCCTCAGATAAGATGTTTCTAAAAGAAGAACTATCACCATACTTAGCATAATTCCCCATTGCTCTCCAAAGAATAATCTGTCTATTAAGTTTTGCATCAGATCTCTCCTTCAAAATTTTAGATTTTAGATTAACAAGAGCCTCTTCATCAGCAACCGCACCAGCTAATATTTGCTCAAATAAAGCTACTGACTTATCAAAATTATTAGCCAAGCCACTAAGAGTAATTGTAACTTTATCAGCACTACAATTAACAGATAAATCACAGCCTAACTTGTAAAATTCCTCTTCTTTTTGAGCTGGAGACATTCCTTCAGTGCCTAAAAATTTCAGATAGTCAACTGCTAACTTCAATCTTTTATCATGATCCTTACCCATGTCTAAAATATAATTCAGTTTAAATCTTTCATTCTCTGTATTTTCTTTATAAATCAATTCAACATCTCCTATATTTGATTTTTGAATATCTTGATTAAAATCTAAAAATACTGGCTCAATATTTGATTCTTCCTCAGCTAATAAATTTACTAAGAAATCTGATTGATCATCACGATTTACACTAACAGGAGTAATTGCAGGCTTTGTTACTTTCATAACTGAGTTATCCTCACCATTTCTCTTATAAACAACCACATAATTATCAGAATACTTGGCATTTGCAAAATCAATAATATCTTGCTTAGTAATTTTCTCAAGCTCCGCCATTTCATTCTGATGATCTTTCCAAGATATTCCTAGGATAAAAGCTGAAACAAATTCATTTGCTCTACCACTATTACTTTCTAATTTCTTAATCTGAGATAATTTTAAATCTGAAATAATTGCTCCTACTAACCAATCAGGGAAATTACCTGCCTTTACTTCTTCAATTTGTGATAAAAGCAAATCCTTTACTTCTTCTAATGTTTGTCCCTGCTTTGGGCTGCCATAAAACCCGTGCATTGAATAATCTTTTAACACATAAGGGAAACATCCCCCTCCAATTAATTTTTGTGCCTGATTCAGATTTAAATCAATTAATCCAGCAGAAGAATTAGAAAGGACCATATCCATCATTGTAAGCATTTTTGCATCCTCAGAATTTGCACCATCAAAACGAAATCCAACATATAGTCTTTCAGCTTCTGGTCCAAAAACCTCTTTTGTAATAACTTCTTTAATTGGTTCTTCTTGTATTACATCAAAAGAAGGATCTTCTTTCCGCTCAAAACTACCCCAATACTTATCAATCAATCGGATTGTTTCATCATAATCAAAATCCCCAGAAAGACAAATAGCCATATTATTTGGAACATAATATTTATTAAAATATTTCCTAATCTCAGTTAATGAAGGGTTTTTCAGATGCTCAATTGTTCCGATTGTAGTTTGCTGCCCATATTGATGGTTAGGATATAGCCCATCAAATAATGCCTCAAAAAGCTTATTCCCATCAGAGTCTAAACCTCTATTCTTTTCTTCATATACTGCTTCTAATTCAGTATGAAATAGTCTAAAAACTGGATAACGAAATCGTTCAGCCTCTAATTTTAACCACTTCTCAATTTGGTTTGAAGGAATATCATTGATATATACTGTTTTCTCATTTGAAGTATAAGCATTGGTTCCTTTTGCTCCAAGCCCCGTCACCATCTTATCATATTCATTTGCAATAGCATACTTTGCCGCTTCACCAGAAATAGAATCAATTTGTCTCCAAATCCTATTTCTATTATCTATATCACTCATTGAATAAGATCGATACTCCTCATAAAGAGACTCAATTTTAGCTAACATTGGAGCTTCTTTTTCATAATCCAAAGAACCATAAACATCTGTTCCTTTGAAAAGCATATGCTCTAAATAATGTGCCAAGCCTGTTGCGTCTACAGGGTCATTCTTACTACCTGCTCTAACTGCAATATTTGTTTGCACCCTTGGAGCGTCATCATAAGAGGTTAAATAAATTTTAAGACCATTATCAAGAGTATAAATCCTTGCTTTTAAAGGGTCCCCTTTTACTTCCTCATAATTATTTTCAATTTTATTCATTTGTTTTTTTGCATTTATTGCGAAATAGATTCCTGCCACTACTATCAGCACAAAGGTTAAGATTTGTTTTGGTTTCATAATAATACTTTATTTGGTTAATAATCTGGATCAAGAGCTAGCTTGACTCTTAATTTGTCTAAACTTGGATTTTCTTTCAGCATCTTTTTAAATTTATCCTTATTTGTATAAGGATTCTTACTAATATCTAATTCAGTTATAATAGTTTTAATCTCTATCCTATCATTCTCTAATTTATCCCTTAAGTATCTTAAAACTATTAACTTCTCCTCTAAAAATATTTCTTGCTGAGCTGAATTACTTAATCGTAATTCAATTAAATATTCGTCTAATAATATAGGCTGATGAACACCTAATGTAATACCTAAATTAGATTTTCCTTGTTTTTTAATAAAAGAAATTAAATCTCCCCATACTTGCAACATTCTTGATTCAGAAAAATCAGAACCTCTTATCTCTAAGCTTAGAGAATCTTCTTTAAATATTTGATCTTCAATATTTAATGAGCTATTAATAGAGATTAAAGATGGTTTCTTCTGCATATCAAAAGTGTGTGCAGGTCTTATTTTACTTTCTGTCTCAAGAGAGACTTTATTATTTACAGAGGTCTCTTTTATTTCTTGATCTTTTTTATCAGATTTTATTATTTCTTCTACAGAAATATGTCTTCTTTTATCATTTAAACTAACTACAAAGGTTTTAGTTTTTTTTTTTTCATTAATTCCGATTGAAGAGATTCTCATTAATGTCAGTTCAATTAATAATCTCTGATTATTTGTCGTTTTATATTGAACATCACACTCATTACATAAATCTAAGGCTTTAATTAGAAATTCTAAGTTACATTCCTTTGATTGCTCCAAATATTTACTCTTTAGATTTTCCCCCTTCTCTAGAAGCTTAATTGTACTTTCATCTTGTGAGACCAATAGATCTCTTAAATGCTCTGCTAATCCATTAATAAAATGAATCCCCTCAAAACCATTCTCTAATATTTCATTAAAAATATTTAATAATCCCTCAATATCATTCTTTAATAATAATGTAGTTACTCTAAAGTAATAATCATAATCTAAAATATTAAGGTGCTCTATTACACTCTTATAAGTAAGATTATTATCAGAGAAGCTTATCAAAGTATCAAATAATGATAGTGAATCTCGCATAGCACCATCAACTTTCTGTGCTATCAAATTTAGAGCCTCCTTTTCTACTTCTACACCTTCATTTTTTGCAACAAAATCTAAATGATTAGCAATATCTTTAACTAAAATTCTTCTAAAATCAAAAATCTGACATCTAGATAAGATAGTTGGAATTATCTTATTTTTCTCTGTAGTTGCTAAGATAAATTTAGCATGCTTAGGTGGTTCCTCTAAAGTCTTTAGAAAAGCATTAAAAGCCTGAGAAGAAAGCATATGAACCTCATCAATAATATAAATATTATATTCGCCAACCTGAGGAGCAAACCTTACCTGATCTACTAACTTCCTAATATCATCTACCGAATTATTAGATGCAGCATCCAATTCATGAATATTAAACGAAGTGTTTTCATTAAATGATTTGCATGAAAGACATTTATCACACGATTCAATATTTTTAGTTATACTCTCACAATTAATCGTTTTAGCTAGAATCCTAGCACAAGAAGTTTTTCCTACTCCTCTTGGGCCACAAAATAAAAATGACTGAGCTAACTGATTAGATCTTATTGCATTTTTTAAAGTAGATGTAATTGACAATTGACCTACAACAGAATCAAAAGTTGTTGGCCTATACTTCCTAGCAGAAACAATAAAGTCACTCATTGACAAAAATTATAAAAATAGTAACGACAAATCTAATATTAATTGCAAAAGTACAAGCTAAAAGAACCATCAAATTAAAAAGTGTTAGTAATTATGTTGGATTGAATGTTTTTATTAAATTTGCGGCCCATAAAAATTAATAAATTTATAACTAAAAACAACAATACGATGATGACTTACGAAACTGTTTTCATTATGAATCCCGTTTTATCTGAAGATCAGATAAAGGAAACAGTAAAGAAATTTGTTGACCATATTAAGGCCAATAAAGGAACAATTACTCATGAAGAGAATTGGGGACTAAAGAAATTAAAGTACACTATTCAGAAGAAAAAGACAGGCTTCTACTACTTAATAGAATTCGAAGCAGACGGAAAAATTATTAATGATTTTGAAATTGAATTAAAAAGAGATGAGCGTGTTATTAGATGGCAAACTGTTAAGCTAGATAAATTTGCTTTAGAATATGCTGAAAGAAGAAAAAAGAAAATAAGTACCAATACAAATGAGAAATAATTATGGCAAAGACAGATATTAAATACTTATCTCCAGTAGATGTTGAATTAAAGAATCAAAATAAATATTGCCGTTTTAAAAAAATGGGAATTAAATATATTGATTATAAAGATCCTGATTTCTTAATGCGTTTTTTAAACGAGCAAGGAAAGATCTTACCAAGAAGAATTACTGGAAATTCATTAAAATTCCAAAGAAGATTAGCTGTATCAGTAAAAAGAGCAAGACAAATTGCTTTATTACCATATGTAGCTGATAATTTAAAATAATCTTAAAAAGATAAGGAATCATGCAAATTATATTAAAACAAAATGTAGAAAAGTTAGGATTTAAAGATGAAATCGTAACCGTTAAAAATGGATATGGAAGAAACTATCTTATACCAAAGGAATTAGGAATCTTAGCTACTGAATCTGCAAAGAAAATATTAGCAGAAAATTTAAGGCAACAAACTAAGAAGGAAGAAACTGAAATTGCTTCTGCTAATAAAATAGCTGAAGCACTTCCTAAATTAGATATTGTATTAAAAGCAAAAGTTGCTGAAGGAGGAACTAAATTATTTGGATCAATCAAGAATTCACAATTTTCTGACACTACTGCAGCATTAGGATATGAAATTAATGATAAATTCATTAAGCTCCCTAAAATTAAAGAATTAGGAGATTATGAAGCTGAAGTAAGATTACATAGATCTGTAAGTGTAAGTGTACCTTTTAAAGTTATTTCTGAATAATCCGTTATTAAAAAAAAAAGAAAGCTGAGCAGTTGTTCAGCTTTCTTTTTTTTATTTCCATCCTTTTAACAAAGTTTATAAGCTAGTATCATTACAAATTATTAAATTTGCAAGACTATAGCATTAAACTACTTAATGATATAGTAGGTTTTTAAAAAAAATAAACCTAAGATTCTATGACTACATATAAAGAATATCTCAAAGAAATTGAGCACAGAAAAAAACAAAATCTAAAAGCAAAACCGATTGATAATGCTGAACTTACAAATAATTTAATTCTCCAAATTAAAGACCCAAATCATATTTACAGAAAAGCATCTCTCGACTTCTTTATCTATAATATTCTTCCAGGAACAACGGCTGCTGCATCACTAAAAGCAAAATTCTTAAAAGAAATAATTTTTGGCAAATGCAACATAAAAGAAATAGATTCTAATTTAGCTTTTGAACTATTAGCACATATGAAAGGAGGTCCTTCTATTGAAGTACTATTAGATATAGCACTTGGAGACAACTCCACTATCAATAGAAAAGCTGCAGAAGTACTCAAAACCCAAGTATTTCTTTATGAAGCAGACACAAAACGTCTAAAAGAAGCATACGATAAAAACAATGAGATAGCTAAAGAAATTATTAATAGCTATGCAAAAGCTGAATTTTTTACCACCCTTCCGGAAATAGAAGAAGAAATCCAAGTTGTTACCTATATTGCGGGTATAGGAGATATATCTACCGACCTATTATCCCCAGGAAGTGATGCACACTCAAGATCAGACAGAGAGCTACATGGAAAATCAATGTTTGAACATAACATTGAAAAACAGAATGAACTTATAAATTTAAAAAAGAAGCATCCTAAAAAAAGAATCATGCTAATTGCAGAAAAAGGAACTATGGGAGTAGGTTCTTCTAGAATGTCTGGAGTAAATAATGTTGCACTATGGATTGGAAAAGAAGCAAGCCCATACGTCCCTTTTATTAATATTGCACCAGTTGTAGCTGGAACAAATGGAATTTCCCCAATTTTCCTTACAACTGTTGGAGTTACTGGAGGAATTGGTGTAGATCTTAAAAACTGGAAAAAGAAAAAAGACAAAGATGGCAATACAATTGTAGACAAAGATGGTGAGGCGATAATTGAAGAAGTTTATTCAGTTAAAACTGGAACAATTCTTACAATAAATACAAAGAAAAAGAAACTCTATAAAGGAAATCAGGAATTAAGCGATATCTCTGCAGCATTTACTGAGCAAAAAATGGAATTTATGAGAGCAGGAGGCTCATATGCTGTTGTTTTTGGAAAAAAACTACAAAACTTTGCTGCAAATACACTGAATATAGAAGCCCCAAAAATATTTGCCCCATCAAAAGAAATTTCTAACGAAGGACAAGGATTAACAGCTGTTGAAAAAATATTTAATAAAAATGCCGTAGGAATAGCTTCAAATAAGATCCTACATGCAGGATCTGATGTTCGTGTTAAGGTTAACATTGTTGGATCTCAAGATACTACAGGGTTAATGACATGTCAAGAACTAGAATCAATGGCTGCTACAATAATTTCACCGATAGTAGATGGGGCTTATCAATCAGGCTGCCATACTGCTTCTGTATGGGACATTAAAGCTCAGGAAAACATCCCTAGGCTTATGAATTTTATGAGCGAATTTGGCCTTATTACTGCAAGAGACCCAAAAGGAAAATACCCTGCTATGACAGATGTAATTCATAAAGTTCTTAATGATATTACTATCGATGACTGGGCAATCATTATTGGTGGAGACTCACATACAAGAATGTCAAAAGGAGTTGCATTTGGCGCTGATTCAGGAACTGTTGCGCTTGCTCTTGCTACTGGAGAAGCTTCAATGCCAATACCTGAATCCGTAAAAGTAACCTTTAAAGGCAACATGCAAGAATACATGGATTTTCGTGATGTAGTACATGCCACACAAACACAAATGCTTGAAAAATTTGATGGGGAAAATGTATTTCAAGGCAGAATCATTGAAGTACATATCGGTACTCTTCCTGCAGATCAAGCCTTTACTTTTACTGACTGGACTGCAGAAATGAAAGCAAAAGCTTCAATCTGTATTTCTGAAGACCAAACCTTAATTGAATCACTAGAAATTGCAAAAAAAAGAATACAAATTATGATTCAAAAAGGAATGGACAACGATAAAAATGTACTCCAGGGATTAATTAATAATGCAGATAAAAGAATATTTGAAATAAAATCAGGAAAGAAACCTGCACTAGCTCCTGATTATAATGCAAAATACTTTGCTGAATTTGAAGTAGATTTAGACATTATATCTCAACCCATGATTGCTGATCCTGATGTTAATAATGAAGATATTTCAAAAAGATATACTCATGATACTATTAGACCTCTTTCATATTATGAAGGAAAAAAAGAAGTAGATCTAGGATTTGTTGGATCATGCATGGTACATAAGGGAGATCTTAAAATACTTGCTCAAATGCTTAGAAATCTCGAAAAAAATAATGAGAGAATTACTTTCAATGCACCTCTTATAGTAGCAGCTCCTACCTATAATATTATTGATGAACTAAGAGATGAAGGGGATTGGAAGATACTTCAGAAATATTCTGGTTTTGAATTTAATGATAATGATCCTAAAAATGTCGCACGTACAGAATATAAAAATATGATGTATTTAGAAAGACCTGGATGTAACCTATGTATGGGGAATCAAGAAAAAGCCGCAAAAGGAGATACAGTTATGGCGACTTCAACTCGATTATTTAAAGGAAGAGTTGTGGCAGATTCAGATCGAAAAAAAGGAGAATCACTACTAGCTTCAACTCCGGTAGTCGTGCTCTCTGCAATTCTGGGAAGAACGCCTACAATTACAGAATATGAAGATGCTGTAAGAGGAATAAATTTAACTAAATTTGCACCTCCTAAGAAAAAATTATGCGCTTAAAAAAATACTTTTTAAAAATAAGAAGAACATCTGCTAAGAGTGCCATTTTCTTATGTATACTTCTACTTCAATCTATTTTTACGCATGCTCAGATAATATTATCTCCAGATACTTCAGTATGTGTTAGCTATACAGGAACATTACAAGCATTAAGTGCAAATGAAAGTTATCTGTTCGCCGATGATCAGCACGATTCTTTAAGATCTATAGGTTTTACTTTTAATTTCTATGGACAACCATACACTGAACTAGTTATATCAGGAAATGGTTATATTACATTTGATGTAACACAAGCTAATAGTTACTCTCCATGGGCAATCAATACTCCTGTACCTAATCCTGGCAACGTACCTCAGAACGCAATTATGGCTCCATGGCACGACATTAATACTGCTGTAAGTGGTTATGTAAGTTATGGGATGACTGGCGTTGCTCCAAATAGGAGATTCACAGTTACATGGTGCTCTATCGCTATGTTCTCTTGTACTTCAGATCTATTCACATCACAAGTTGTATTACATGAAAGTAGTGATAAGATTGAAATGTTCATACAAGATAAACCTTTATGCATAACATGGAATAGTGGCGCAGCTATTCAAGGATTAGTAGATGCTACATCTACTAATTTTAACATTGTGAATGACCCTATATTACTACTTCCTAGAAACTGGCCCTTACCATGGACGGCTACCAATGAAGGATGGGAATTTATTCCTAATGGAGCTAATGATTATTTATATAACCAGATAACATATATACCAATTAATACCGGCCTTAATCAATGGTCTGATCTATCAGGGAATGTTTTAGGACAAGGCTCTAATTTACCTATTTCTATATCAACAACAACTTCTTTTATTGCTAGTATCACAGGAAATTGTATAGCTGGTTCAACCACAGATACAGTTACTATTAGCATTACAAACCCTAACGTCACATTAGGTCCAGATATATCATTAGCATGTAATGCCGATACGATATTATATCCTCAAATAACGGGAGCGACTTATCCTTATACATATCTCTGGAATACAGCCTCTATTGACTCTTTCTTATTAGTAGATAGTACTAGTTTATATACCGTCACAGTAACAGATAGTTTTGGGTGCCAGACAACAGATGACATCTTAATCTCGACATTCCCTGCACCGTCTATTATATTAGATAATTCTTGGACTATTTCTTGTGGTTCAGATACTTTAGTAGATCCTGTTATTTCTGGAGGAACATCTCCATATACATATCTATGGAATACTGGCGAAACAGATACTATGAT
>MDSW01123712.1_pt1 | contig 39114 bp, 43 predicted proteins | sample 811171 | NCBI WGS metagenome assembly MDSW01 (sample SAMN05326641, study PRJNA326480) | marine metagenome | isolation source: seawater | place: Atlantic Ocean: North West | collected 2012 | reverse complement strand
TGCGACTCTACAAACGCAAAAACTCGTCCCAATGGTGGGCGACATGGAACCAGGACGGAAAGCGACATCGCCGAAGTACTGGAACTGACGACCGGAAACTAGCCGAAGCGCTCGTTTCCAAATGGGTACAGGAAGATTTTCTGGAAGATCACTTCGGGAAGAAACCCGAGCTTCCGTTTTCCGAAGCCCTGACACGTTACGACAAGGCAAAGAAGCGGGATAACACGAAGAACTTCATGGCCAAGACACGGTACAGAATCAGGTATCTGGCGAAGCGGTTCGAAGGCTGGAACGTTTCCGACTTCACGTATCGCAACGTACAGGCATTCGTCGACGAACGACTGGAAACCGTTTCGTCCGCGATGTGCCTTGCCGATCTGGCCATCGTCCGCGCCGCCATCAACATGGCGCGGCGCGAAGAACTGACGGACTTCGTCCCGAACTTTCCAAAGCTGAAACCTTCCAAGCCGCGCAATCGCTGGCTGACGTTCGAGGAGGAAGAACGCCTCGTCATGGCAGCAGCACCGCATTTAAAGCCTCTGATCCGTTTCGCCGTCGATACCGGCGGCAGACGCTCGGAGCTTTTGGGCTTGGACTGGCGCAACGTCGATCTGGCGTCGCGCCGGATCACGTTCATCGAGACCAAGAACGGCGAAGACCGCTCTGTAAGGCTCTGTGAACGCGCCTATCAAACCCTGCTGGCACTTGGGGCCCCAAAAGCTCGGGTCCTGTGTTCACATGGGGCGGTAAAGCCGTGAAGGACATGCGGTCATCGTTCGCCAAAGCCTGCGAGCGGGCGGGAATAGAAAACTTCCGTTTTCACGATCTGCGGCACACATTTGCATCGCGTCTGGTGCAGGGTGGCGTGCCGCTTTACGAGGTGATGAACCTCACCGGGCACAAGTCGCTGAGCATGGTTCAACGATACGCCCATCTGGCCCCCGAGTTTCAGGAGGCCGCTATCCGTGTGCTCGACCAGCGCCCGAAATCATTTGGGCACATTTCGGGCACAGTGGAAAATTCTCCACCGTCGAAAATGGCTGTAAGTCATTGAGAAGATTGGTGGAGCCGAGGGGAATCGAACCCCTGACCTTCGCATTGCGAACGCGACGCTCTCCCAACTGAGCTACGGCCCCGCACCAGATTCGTCGACCGGCTGAAACACCCGACCGACGGGCGCGGAATATCGGCCCCCGACCCTTTTCTGTCAAGTCGATATCGGCATTCGGCCCCGCCTCATACAGGTTTTCCGAAACTGCCGACGCTTGCACCAACGCATCCCGGGAATTACTTTATCTTGCGCGAAATACCACCGCCCCAAGCCGGGGGCATGTACGCGGACACGCCAACGGAGAGCACGCACATGGACGTTATCGCCGGCCCGGCATTGGGTCTTATCTATCACCTGATCGGGCTCTACACCTGGGTCGTGATCATTTCGGTCATCATGAGCTGGCTGATCGCTTTCAACGTCATCAATCTCTCGAACCAGTTCGTGCGCATGATCTACGACGTGGTGACCCGCCTGACCGAACCGCTGCTGGCACCGATCAGACGGTTCATGCCCGACTTGGGCGGCGTCGATATTTCACCTGTATTGCTGATTCTTCTTCTTTGGTTTGCCAAGGATGTCATCGCACGGCTCGCGATGCGCATTGGTTGACGTCCCGGACCCATTTCAGTTGATCGATGGCGGTCTCGATGTCCGGCTCAGGGTTACACCGAAGGCGTCGCGGGACGCAATCGGCGATCTCGTCGCCGACGGGCAAGGAAATGGCGTGATCAAGATTGCCGTCACCGCCGTTCCCGAGAAAGGTAACGCCAACGCTGCGGTTATCAAACTTCTGGCAAAAGCATGGCGCTTACGGAAGAGCGACATGGAGATCGTGCAGGGCGCGACGGACCGCAACAAGGTACTGCGTATCACCGGCGATGGCCGGGAAATTCTGGCGAAGCTTCGGGCGTTCGTGTAACGAACATCCAGGCCGGGAAGGAAACAGAAAATGAGCGATGCCAAGATTATCGACGGCAAGGCGTTTGCCGCAGGATTGCGGGAGCAAGTGGCCGCCGAGGTCGCCCGTCTCTCCAAGGATCACGGCATCAAGCCGTGCCTGACGGTGATCCTCGTCGGCGAGGACCCGGCGAGCCAGGTCTACGTCCGCAACAAAGGCACGCAAACCGAGGAAGCCGGCATGACGTCCGTGACGCATCGGCTTGACGCATCGACGCCTGAAGACGAGCTTTTGGCGCTGATCGAAAGTCTCAACAAAGACACCGGGTGCAACGGCATTCTGGTGCAGTTGCCGCTGCCGGATCACATCGACGAAAGCAAGGTGCTCGCGGCCATCGAGCCCGACAAGGACGTGGACGGGTTCCACGTCATCAACGTCGGGCGGCTCTGGACGGGACAGGAGTCCCTTGTCCCCTGCACGCCATACGGCTGCCTGTTGATGCTGAAGGACCACTTCGGCGGCAATCTCTCCGGCAAGCGTGCCCTGGTGCTCGGCCGCTCCAATATCGTCGGCAAACCGATGGCGGCATTGTTACTGGGCGAAAGCTGCACGGTCTCCATCGCGCATTCGCGCACCCAGGATCTTGCCGAACGCTGCCGTGAAGCGGACATCCTCGTTGCCGCCGTCGGCCGGCCCGAGATGGTCCAGGGCGACTGGGTCAAGCCCGGTGCCGTGGTGATCGATGTCGGGATCAATCGCGTACCCGCGCCCGAAAAAGGCGAGGGGAAAACCAAGCTTGTCGGCGACGTGGATTTCGCCGCAGCGTCGAAGAATGCGTCGGCGATTACCCCGGTCCCGGGTGGTGTGGGGCCGATGACCATTGCCTGCCTGCTCAGGAATACCGTGGTCGCCGCATGCCTTCAGAACGGCATCGACGCCCCCGATATCTGAACCATACCGGCGCCTTTACGCGCGCCGGCAAAGGCCTATAATTTTCTGGCCTATCCAAGTGCGGCGTGGGTTCCGCCGGTTTTCGCCGGGCCTGGACCGAGCGCCGTTATGAGCCGATTACGGCGGACACCCGAGGACTAAAAACCTAGAGGGGTTGGAGGGGCGTGCTGGCGCACGCCTTCGAACAACAGACCTCAGGGATCGTCATGACCTTAACCGCATTCTTCCTCGTCCTCGCCGCCGCATTCTGTCATGCGACATGGAACTTCTTCGTCAAGCGCCTGAACGGCGGCGCCGAACTGGCATGGCTGCTGTCGATTGTCGCGAGCGTCCTTTACATGCCGGTCACGCTGTACGTGATCGTCGTCGACAGGCCAGCGTTCGGATGGCTCGAGATCGGGTTCATCGTCGGCAGCGCGGCGATTCACCTGGGTTACTTCCTTTTGCTGCAGGCAGGTTACCGAAACGGCGATCTGTCGCTTGTCTACCCCACCGCCCGTGCGACGGGCCCTTTGCTCTCGGTGACCCTGGCCGTCGTATTACTTGGCGAGAACGTCTCGCTGCAGCTCGCACTGGGTGCGGTCATTATCATCTTTGGCGTTGTCAGCCTGACCGGGGGATTTTCAAAGCGACCCGACAACTTCCGCACGTCGTTGATGTTCGGGATCGGTTCCGGCACGTTCATCGGCTGCTACACCGTTTGGGATGCGTACGCGGTATCGACCGTGATGATCTCGCCGCTGATCCTGGAAATCACCGGCATGGTCTGCCGCGCCGTGATGTTGACGCCTGTCGGGATCAGACGACTTGAGCTCGTCAAGACATTCTGGAAAGAACAAAAGCTGGGCATCTTGGTGATCGCCACCGTTAGCCCCCTCGCGTACCTGCTTGTTCTTTACGCCATGACGTTCACGCCGGTCGTTTATATCGCGCCGCTGCGCGAAAGCAGTGTCTTGTTGACCGTTCTGATGGGGAGCATCCTGCTCCGCGAAGGCGATCTCAAACGCCGCCTCGGTTGGGCGCTTGTCATCATGGTCGGCGTCACCCTGTTGGCGACGGCGTAATCATCTTCGTCCGCCGGCAAGCTTCGCGCTTGCCGGGTCGGCGCGCAGTAAAGCCATCGCGACGACACCGAGTGCCGGGCCGATGGCAAGCGGCGCCATCGCCCATTGCCATCCGACCGCGTCGGCAAACACCGGCAACACGTGGATGGTGATCAACGTGAGCGAAAAGCCAACCGATGTCTGTATCGTCAGCATGGTGCCAACATAGCGCGGATCGGCGAGTTCGATCACACACGACGAGAACTGCGCCGAATCGGTGACCACCGTCGACCCCCAGATCAGGCAGATCAACACCATGACCGCCGGCACACCACCGTAAAAGAAGCCGACCGTCGCCGCGCATGTTCCGCTGATCGCCATCGCGCCGATGGTAAGTGTCGTGCGTCCCATACGGTCGGCGAAGACACCCCCCAACATGGATCCGACGCCCCCTGACGCGATGACCAGGAACGTAGCCGCCCCAGCCCAGAAGATCGGGTTGCGCATGCCGCTCTCGGTGAAGCTGGCCGCCAGATAAAACCCGATCCAGCCCCACATGGCATACAGCTCCCACATGTGACCGAGATAACCCAGATTCGCCAGTCTAAGCGGGCGATTGCGCCATGCCTCCAGCATCGCATGCGGATTGAACGGCGCCGCAGCCCCCAGGCCCGGCCCGGGCCGGCATTGCAGGATCAACAGCGCCGACAAACCTGCCGCCATGGACGCCGCGGTCATCGTGAACCGCCAATCCACCCCGCCCGCGACATTGAAAAGGTGGGGCAGCGCGGATCCCAGCGTCAACGCGCCGACCAAAAGTCCGACCAGAAACCCGGTATCGCCCCGCGACCAAGACGACGCCAGCTTCATACCGACGGGATAGATACCCGCCATGCACACGCCGGTGATGAACCGAAGCACAATGACGAGAAACGAGTTCGGGTCGATACCGAGAACCGCGGCGTTTGCCGACGCCGCGACGACGGCGGAAATCGCGAAAAGACGTGTCGGTTGCATTCGGTCGGGCAGCGTCAGCAAGGCGCTCACCAGTGTCCCTGCGACAAAACCGATCGAGACCGCGCTTGTGTAAAGAGAGGCCTGCACGTCCGAAATGCCGGCTTCAACCTTCAGCTGGGGGACGATGGCACTCGCGGAAAACCAAAGCGACAAGGCCGAAACTTCCGCCAATGCCAGCAGCATCAACGAACGTCGCTTTTCGGCGTGGTCGAATTCATCGTCAGCCATTGAATGGCTTTAGAGCAATTCCGGGGATGCGCCAAGGTCATGTCCCTTGCGACCCCCTTGGCGTCAGCCGCAATAGGGTGTAAACCCCGCGCCATGATGAGCACGGAAACCGACGAACGTATCGATCTGGTGGGGCTGAGCCGCGAGGAACTCGTGGATGAACTTGCGCGCCTGGGCGAAAAACCGTTCCGCGCCAAACAACTCTGGCACTGGATCTATCATCAGGGCGAAACGGATTTCGCCGAGATGACGACGCTGTCGAAGGATTTTCGCGTCAAGCTCGCGGCGACTCACAAGGTGTCCCGCCCGGGCGTCGCCACCGAGCAGACGTCCATCGACGGCACCCGCAAATGGCTGTTCCGCCTTGCCGACGGCAAGGAAGTGGAAACCGTGCACATTCCCGAAGAAGACCGGGGCGCGGTCTGTGTGTCCAGCCAGGTCGGCTGCACCCTCGCGTGTAAGTTCTGTCACACCGGCACCCAGCCGATGGTGCGCAACCTGACGGCGGGAGAGATCGTCGGGCAGTTCATGGCGGCGCGTGACAGTTACGGCGAGTGGCCGTCGCCCAGCGATGGAAATCGAAACCTCTCGAACATCGTGATGATGGGTATGGGCGAGCCGCTCTTTAATTACGAGAACGTCGCCAAGGCGTTGACCATCGTGATGGACGGCGACGGCATCGCACTCTCCAAACGCCGGATTACACTCTCGACATCCGGGATCGTGCCGGAGATCGAGCGGTGCGGCGCCGAATTGGGCGTCAATCTCGCCATTAGCCTCCACGCTGTCCGGGACGACCTGCGCGACGAACTCGTCCCCATCAACAAGAAATGGCCGATCGCCGAATTGCTGGATGCGTGCCGGCGCTACCCGACGTCGTCCAACGCCCGGCGCATCACGTTCGAGTATGTCATGCTGAAGGGCGTCAACGATTCCGACGCCGATGCCCACGAACTCGTCCGGATGCTGAAGGGCATTCCGGCCAAGATCAACCTGATCCCGTTCAATCCATGGCCCGGCGCGGTGTTCGAGTGTTCGTCCAACAATCGCATTCACCGGTTTGCCGAGATCGTCAACGAAGCCGGTTATTCGTCGCCGGTGCGCACCCCGCGCGGCCGCGACATCATGGCCGCCTGCGGGCAGCTCAAATCCGCATCCGAGCGGGCGCGAAAATTCTCCGAGCGCGCGCAAACCGCCTGAACCACGCTTTTTGGTATTGAATTTGCTTCTCTTCCTCTGACGACCAGAGGAGGAGCCGCCGTCATGTTCGATAAAACCCAGCCCGCCGCGGCGTCCGCCGCCAACCTTCCGGATGCCATGTCCGGCAAATCCCAAAAACCGGAACTAGACAAGGAACCCGCCTGGAAAAGCGCATTCAGGCAGACCCTGGAAGAAATCCGGGACAAGGGCTTCAGCGCGTACGCGGAAGAAATCAACGAGAAGAAGCTCGAAGAGCTTCGCGAAAAAATTCTTGCCGCAATGGGACTTAGCGAGGACGACCTTGAAAACATGAGCTCTGAGCAACGCGGCAAGATCGAGAAGATGATTGCGCTCGAGATTCAAAAACGCCTCGCCGCGGAGGACGCGCTCGAGAACGGCAAAAAGGGCGTGGACGCGTCAGGGGACGGTCTTGCCGAACAGATTCGTTCAGCGCCGAACGGCCTTGGCGCCGGTGTACTGCTGATGCAGCAAGTTGATCCTCAACCGGCGCGGACGACGGAAAAAGAAGACGGGACCGGGTAATTTCTGCCTACTGCCCGGCATGAAAGAATACGGATTCTTTGCGAAACGCGGGAATCCGGCGTATGACTATGGGTGGTGTTGTATCAGAACGACGTAGGCGGGACGTGAACTTTCAACCTTCCCCTTCCGATGCGATCAGCGTGTCTTTCAGCCGCGAACCGGTCACGGTGCGTCTTGGCGATACCGTATTGGTGGAAACCGATGCCGCGATCATCCTTCACGAACCGGGACATCCGGACCGGCACTATTTTCCGCGCATCGATGTGAAGATGGGGTTCCTCAAACCGTCCGACAAATCGACCGTCTGTCCGCATAAGGGGACGGCGTCGTACTTCGATATCGAGGCCAAGGGCATCCACCGGACCAACGCCGCGTGGTCCTATCCGGCCGCGAAGTTGGGCGTTGCCGAGATCGGCGGTTATATCGCGTTTTATGACGACCCCGATATCAGCATTTCCTGACGTCTTTCCCTTTAAGCTTTTCTAAAGATCGGCGCGTGTTCAATGGCCTCATCGTTCATGCGAAGGGGAACCGACACCGATGCTCCTGGACCCTGCGACGTTTGAGATGTTGGCCGAACGGCTGAGCGGCGATGCGAATGCGGTAAAGGCCGCAACGGCCGGCATGCCACAGTTGCCTGACGACGATACGATGCAACCGATCCCGCCGGAGCGTACGCAGGTATTGCTATCGTTCGGATTGACGGACCGGGATCTCGATTTCATGGGCGACGAACAACGCGCCATGGTCGACGAGGTCGTCGACCGGGTTCTTGCCGTTCAATCCCTGGCCTGAGCAAACGACACCCCGATCCCGCTTTACGAAGCGCCCCGGATCAATATACTGCGCCCGCTTTTCCAACATCGGACCCGAGAGCGCACGCGCATGTCTAATGAAGTCAAGAAAGTCGTCCTCGCCTATTCCGGCGGCCTCGACACCTCCGTCATCCTGAAATGGCTTAAGGATACCTACAACTGCGAGGTCGTGACCTTCACCGCCGACCTTGGTCAGGGCGAGGAAGTCGAGCCGGCGCGCAAAAAGGCCGAGATGCTTGGCATCAAGGAAATCTATATCGAGGATCTGCGTGAAGAGTTCGTCCGGGACTATGTCTTTCCGATGTTCCGGTCGGGTGCGATCTACGAAGGTACGTACCTTCTTGGCACCTCCATCGCGCGCCCGTTGATCGCCAAGCGCCAGATCGAGATTGCACGTGAAACGGGCGCCGACGCCGTTTCCCACGGTGCGACCGGCAAGGGCAACGACCAGGTTCGGTTCGAGCTCGGGTATTACGCCCTTGAGCCCAATATCAAGATCATCGCCCCCTGGCGCGAGTGGGATTTGACCAGCCGAACCAAGCTCATCGAATACGCGGAAAAGAACCAAATCCCGGTCCCGAAAGACAAGCGGGGCGAGGCGCCGTTTAGCCAGGATGCCAACCTTCTGCATATCTCTTCCGAGGGGAAAATCCTCGAAGATCCCTGGGTGGAGCCGGACTACGACCTGATCCTGTCGCGCATGGTAACCCCGATGGCGGCACCCGATACCCCGGAAGAGATCACCATCGATTTCGAAAAGGGCGATCCGGTTGCGGTCAACGGTGAGAAGATGACCCCGGCCACGCTGCTGGCGAAGCTCAACGAGATGGGCGGACGTAACGGCGTCGGTTGCATCGACATCGTCGAGAACCGTTTCATCGGCATGAAATCCCGGGGCGTCTATGAAACCCCGGGCGGAACGGTCCTGTTCCACGCGCATCGCGCCATGGAGAGCATCACCCTCGAAAAAGGCGCCATGCACACCAAGGACGAGTTGATGCCGCGCTATGCGGAATTGCTCTACAACGGGTTCTGGTTCGCCCCCGAGCGGGAAATGCTGCAGGCCGCCATCGACAAGGCATCCGAACGCGTCAACGGGACCGTTCGCCTGAAACTCTACAAAGGCAACGTGATCGTCACCGGCCGCAAGTCGCCGAATTCGCTTTATGACGAAGCGATGGTGACGTTCGAAGAAGACGATGTTTACGACCAGCGAGACGCGGCAGGCTTCATCCGCCTGAACGCCCTGCGGTTGCGGTTGCTCGGCAGAAAGTAACCCTGCTTCAGAGCGTTTCAGCTGGATTAGCCGGCCAAACAGCCCGGAATGTGCCACTTTCAGCGATATAAGTTGACCGTTAAACCTATTTTTTGCATGGTTATGTTAACCATATAAAATAGGGGACGCGAGGGAATGGCTGCTCTGAAAGTTGTGCTTTATTTTCTGTCCGGGTTCTGCGTCATCGCCGGGGCGATTTGCGTTGGGATTTTCTTTCATAACGGCTCGATACAAGCACTGGGCAGCGGGGCCATGCTCGGCTGCATCGGCCTCGCCGGCCTTCTTCTGTCGATCTTCTTCGAACCGATTGTGCGTGCTTTCAGGGACGAACGCGCCCGCAGCTGACGCCGGCTCAGCCGTGGAACGACCGTAGCGTCGGATCCCGCTCAATCCAGTAGGTATAGAGCGCCACAGGCGCCAGCGTCAGATCGACCCCCTTCATCGTCGCGTTGCGCGCCACACTGCCGGTCAGCACATAGGTGGTCGCCGCCGGATTGTTCTCGCGCACGAAATTGACCATCTGCTCCGGCCGCGTATCGGTCCGCACGTATGCGTTGGCCCAATCCAGGTCATAGACATGATCCGGCTTCCCCGTTTCGGGGTGAAGCGTGAGCAGATCGACTGCCCCGCCGCGCCAGCTCGCGTAGTAAAGATTCTCGATCGCTTTAGACCCCAGCCATTGTGAAACCAGCGCCGTCTCGGCGAGACGTTGAAAGAACTGGTCCGACGGCGGCACAGGCGCGAACAAGGCGGCATACAGGGACGGACTGGTCAGGTAGACCTTGAAGAACACCTGGCGCTGGAACGTTTTGGCGTCCCGGTCGACCCGATTGATCCGCCGGATCAGGAATGCCTGTTCCAGATAGTCGAGATACTTGCGCAACGTGTTCTTGGCGATACCGGTCGCTTTCGCCAGATCGTCCATCGACACTTCCCGCGCCGTGTTGAAGGCAAGCAGGCCGAACAACCGGTTCAGTTCCTGCGGATCGTTAACGCCGGCCAGCGACGCGAGGTCCTTGTGCAACACCCGGTCGGCGACCCCGTCGCGGACAAATGCGGGGGCCGGCACACCGTCCTTGCCGCTGAGTATCCCCTCCAAAAACCCGCCAAAATTGACGTAACGGTGGAATTCCTGATTGAGCGCCGGTAACCCGTTCGGCGCCAGTGTCATCGCGCCGCCATGACCGTCCTTACCGTCACCGCCGAACAGCTTTTCCTCGGTCCCGCGAAACCTTAGAAACTCGAGGAACGTCAACGGCGGCAGAACGAACACCTCCATCTTGCCATCCATGACACGGGTGCCGCTGACGATAGACGGTGATGCCGATGAGACCGCGCCGACGATCTTGGCCCGTGGGCGCATTTCCGACAGGCGCAACAATTGCTTTTCCCAATCCCGGGCGTACTGCACCTCGTCGAAGAAAATATAGATTTCAGCGTCGGGGCCGTGGCGGTAGCGGCGGCAAAACATCTCAAACAGGATTGCAAGATCGGCCGCCGTATAGCTCGGCGTCGTCAGTGAGCAGTAAAGGATGCTGGTCGACTTGACGCCCTGCTCGACAAGCTGCGCCACCATTTGGCGCATCATTACCGTCTTGCCGGCACGGAGCGGTCCGGCCAGGACGTTCACCCGGCCTGTCCCGGACGTCATCACCCGGTCATAGAACGCCGGAAAGAACGCGCGTTTCGGCGGATTCTTGAAGGCGACCCGGGTCGAGTCCTTGAATTCCCACCATGGATTGTCGAAGGCGAGTCGATGAAAAAGGTCGTTGTCGGTGATGGTATGCATGGGTCCCCGTTCTCATACCTGCCGACGGCTACACTCTGAGCCCGCGTTGGTCCGGGACCCGTCTCACGCAATGATGGTCAATCACGTGATCTTATTATATTAGATCGAAGAATTGACCTTATTTGGCGATGCTGTCAAGTGCTTATTACGCAAGGGTTTTCATGCAATCAGCGCATGAACCCTGCGTTGCAGTTCCGGCACCAAATCCGACTCGAACCAAGGGTTTTTTCGCGCCCAGCCTGTCGTTCTCCAGCTAGGATGGGGTGTCGGGATGACAGCCGGCCCGTATTCGCGCCATGCCCGCACGGTTTCGGTCATTGTTGGCTTCCGCGCATCCCCCAAACAGAATGCCTGCGCGTGCATCCCAACCAACAAGGTCAACTCGACGCCCTTAAGATGGGCACGTAAAGGGCCGTGCCACGTCGGCGCACATTCCGGACGCGGCGGCAAATCGCCCCCTTTGGGATCGCGCCCCGGATAACAGAACCCGGTCGGCATGATCGCGATCTTCGACGTGTCGTAAAAGACGTCTTTATCCAGCGCCAGCCAGTCTCTCAAACGGTCGCCTGAGGGATCGTTCCAGGGGATGCCGGTTTCGTGAACCTTGGTCCCGGGCGCCTGGCCGATGATCAAAACACGAGCCGCTGTGCTGATTCGCACCACTGGCCGGGGGCCGAGCGGGAGGTGATCGCTGCAGATATCGCAAGCGCGGACCCGGGCAAGTAACGCCTCCAAACTTTCCTGTACTTGTGTCATGATGGTCACATACCACATATGTACCGGTGAGCACGCCCGCTATTTGAGGGAAAATGAGCACGTCTGCGGACCAAAATCCGATTAAACGCGTCATTGCGGTCGCCGCGATGCTGGCACTTCTGGCCGTCGTTGCGCTGCTGTACGCATGCACGAGCGATCAGACCGCTGCGGTCGAAAGCCCCGAAGAAGTGGCGGCGCTGCCACCGCTGGTGGCGGAAGAGATACACCGCGACCTCGGATATCCGTTAGATAACGTGGCGACGAACAAAGCCGTCCCCGCCTTGTTCATCGACTCATTGGACTTGAATCTCAACCGGATTCGCAACGTCGAAGACAAGAAGACCACCTTCTTCCGGATCATGTTACCTCATATCGCACGTGAGAATGACCGCATCCGCGCCGAGCGCGCGAAAATTCAGGACAATCCAGACGACGTCCCAGCGTCGTTGTACGAAAAGTACAACGTGGAGCCCGGCGACGTGAAGGAACTGCTGCGACGCGTCGATGTGATTCCGGCCTCGCTCGTCCTCGCACAGGCGGCGCTGGAGAGCGGATGGGGCACGTCGCGGTTCGCCCGCAAGGGGAACAATTTTTTTGGGATGCGGACCTACAACAAAGACGTCAAGGGCCTCGAACCAAAAGAGGCCGAAGGCTTCAAGGTCATCAAGTTCAAGAATATCGGCGCCAGCGTCCGTTCGTATATGAAAAACCTCAATACCCATAACGCCTACAAGAATTTCCGCCAACACCGCGTGGAGCAACGCGCATCCGGTGGCACGCCGAAAGGCCGCGGCCTGACGAACTACCTGACGGCCTATTCGGAAATCCCCGAGAAATACGGCGCCAGGCTTCGGGGCATGATGGACCGCAACAATCTCGATCGCTTCGACGGCGTCCGCGTCGCCGACAATTAAACGGCGCTCAACAACTCATCGACATACGCCGGCACCACGTCCCCCGCCGGACCATAACGCGTCTCGGCAAACGATGTCGCGCCGACGGACGGCTCCAGGTTCAACTCGACCGAATGGCCGCGGCCGTAATGCCGAACGACCTCGACGAACCCCGCCGCCGGGTAAACGTTTCCCGATGTGCCGATGGACATGAACAATCCCGCCCGCGCCAAGGCCTGCTCGATCTCGTCCATCGACAGCGGCATTTCTCCGAACCACACCACGTGCGGGCGCAATCCCCCGTCCCGCCCGCACGACAGGCACTTCAGCGCGATGGAGAGATCGTGTCGGCATTCAGTAATATCGCCGCATTCCTCACAGCGTGACTTCAACAACTCTCCATGCATGTGAATGAGATTGGCTGAACCGGCACGCTCATGGAGATCGTCGATGTTCTGGGTGACGATCAGCACCCCGCCGGGCCAGTCCCGTTCCAGCCGCGCAAGCGCAACGTGTGCCGGATTCGGCTGCACATTTGCGTTCAGCAATCCCTGTCTTCTCGCATTGTAGAATGCGTGCACCCGCGCCGGGTCGCGTGCGAAGGCCTCCGGGGTCGCGACATCTTCGATCCGCACCTTCGACCAGATCCCATCGGCATCACGAAATGTCTCCAGACCGGATTCTTTGGATATGCCGGCACCGGTCAAAACGACAATGGGATTGGACGGATCGATCACTGGCATTGTGGACACCTCTCAGTTAATACTTCCCCGAAGAACGGTCATGATAATCGTGTCGATGCCGTTTCCAAGTAGCCGGAGTTCGATTTCGATGGTGCGTGTGCTGTTCGTCTGCCTTGGCAACATATGCCGGTCCCCGACGGCCGAGGGCGTGTTCCGCGATCTGGTGCGCCGCGAAGGGCTGAGCGAACGCATTGTGACGGACTCATGCGGCACGGGTGGCTGGCACATCGGCAACCCGCCGGATAGCCGCGCCTGCGCCGAGGCCGAGCGCCGCGGCATCGATCTTAGCGACCTTCGCGCACGCCAGATAAAAGAGAGCGACTTCGAAGCGTTCGACTACGTTCTAGGCATGAACGACCGTAACATCGCCAACCTCGAAGCGATGTGCTCGGCCTCCTACAAAGACAGAATTAAATTGTTTCTGAGTTACGCGCCCGACGTCGGGCGTCATGACGTGCCGGATCCGTACTACGGCGGCCCTGACGGCTTCCGAGACGTTTTCGACATGATAGACAAGGCGTCGCGGGGCCTTCTTGCCGACATTCGAACAAGGCATCCAGATGCCCTCGGCTGACCTTGAAGCACGCATCGCTGCCGCACTCGGCATCCCGGTCAACTCCCTTCAGCCGATGGGCGGCGGATGCGTTGCCGATGTCCGCCGCGGCCAACTGGGTGACGGACGCGATATCGTCGTCAAATGGGGTGGGCGTTCGCTGGCCCTGGAAAGCCGCATGCTGGAACGGCTTCGCAAGGCCGGGATGCCGGTGCCGGAGGTCTATCACGCCGAGGACGATATGCTGGTGATGTCCTGGATCGAACACGGCGGCCCGATCGACCGGGATGCAGAAGAACACGCCGCGGATCTGATCGCGCATCTGCATAACCAGACTGCGGCGCGTTTCGGTTATGAAGAAGACACCGTTATCGGGGGCTTGCACCAACCGAATCCCGAAACGACGAGCTGGCTGGATTTTTTCCGCGACCACCGCCTGCTATACATGGCGAACGAAGCCTTGTTGGCCGGCCGCCTTTCCGGGGAGACGTATGACCGGATCGAGACCCTGGCCGGCCGGCTGGATAACTGGATCGACGGCGATATCAAGCCGTCCCTTATTCACGGCGATCTCTGGGGCGGGAACGTCCTGGCACTTCCGGGCCGCATCGTCGGGCTCGTCGATCCGGCCATTTACTATGCAGACGCAGAGATCGAGCTGGCATTTTCGACGCTGTTCAACACGTTCGGTGAACGGTTCTTTTCGCGATACGAGGAATACAGACCGCTCGCCCCCGGCTTCTTCAAGGAACGTTGCGAACTCTATAACCTCTACCCGTTGCTGGTGCACGTCCGCCTGTTCGGCGGCAGCTATGCCAACACGGTTGCGGGTACGCTCTCGAGGTTCGGGTGCTGATCATCTTCGACTGCGACGGCGTACTGGTCGACAGCGAGATCATCGCCAATCGGGTGCTCGCGGCGCTCCTCAGCAGGCACGGGTATCCCATTACGGCAGGCGAATGCCGCGCCAAGTTCCTGGGCCGCACCATTCCCGGCGTCATCAAGATGGTCGCGGACGAAGGTGTCGTACTTCCCGACGATTTCGAAACGTTGCTTCGCGATAAAGACGTGGAAGCCTTCACGGCAGAGCTCAAGCCGACGCCGGGCATGCGTGCCGCATTGGAACAGCTCACACATCTTCCGAAATGCGTTGCCTCCTCTGGCAGCCCTGAGAAGATCCGGCGCAACCTGGAGACCACCGGGCTGCTCCGTTTTCTGGACCCGCATCTGTTCTCCGCCCGGGACGTCAAGAAACCGAAGCCTGCACCGGACCTTTTTCTGATGGCGGCGTCACGCATGGGCGAAGGAGCGGACCGGTGCATGGTCATCGAAGATACCCCGCTCGGGATCGAGGGCGCCAAACGTGCCGGCATGCGGGCGCTCGGCTACATCGGTGGGTCGCACCGCGTCCCGGCCGACGAGAAAATACTGCGCGATGCCGGCGCCGACTTGGTCTTTGCCGATATGGCGCAGTTACCCCGGCTGCTTGGTTAGATTTCCGCCAGTTCGTAATCGACCAGCGGTTCGTACATCGCTCCTTCACGGGCAAGGTGCGAACGAAAAAGCGTAAACTTGTCGACGGTGAACGGCGGGATCGAAAGTGTGTCGTGGCTTTCGATCCACTGACCGACGTCCGTCGCGCGCGCCTGCTTCAGTCGCGCCAGAGTAATATGCGGCTTGTACTTCCGCGTCTCTCTTTCAAAGCCGGCCTTGACCGCGGCGCTCTCCACCCGGCCGTGAAGATATCCCAGCGTCGTATTGCCCTCAATCCCCGCCCAGATCGATTTGATCTGCGAGCCGCGTTCGAAGTACCCGAAACCGTCGCACTTCAGGTCGAACGGCGGGATGTTGATTTCCGATAGTTCCTGATCAAGGTCCTGCGCCTGCGCCCGGTCGGTCTCGCCGCAGAAAAACAAGGTGATATGCATGCCCTCGGGCCTGACCCAGCGTGCACCGCGCACGCCGGACGACACCCGGACGAGCGCATCGCGGATAAAATCGGGCACGGGAATGGCGACAAAAAGTCTCATATCGGATCACGGCGCCGGGTTTGGGATATCGTTGTGAATCTCGTCGATGCCCGCAAGCACCTCGGCGCTCAGCGTCAGACCCTCGGCGCTCAGATTAACGGCAAGCTGATCTTCGGTCGTGGCACCGATAATATTCGATGTCAGGAATGGCCGCGTGTTGACGAACGCAATCGCCATCGCCGCCGGTTCCAGACCGTGGTCGCGGGCGAGCCGCACGTATCTCTCCGTCGCCTCGATCCCACGTGGTTTGAAGTTTCGCGTGAAGCCCGGGAACAATTTCAGCCGGCTGCCTTCGGGCAAGGCACCATCCAGATATTTGCCGGTCAATGCCCCGAACCCGAGAGGGGAGTAGGCGAACAATCCAACATCCTCACGCAACGCGATTTCCGAGAGCCCGACCTCGAAGGTACGGTTCAGCAGGCTATAGGGATTCTGAATGGCGCAGATTCGCGCCGGCGTATTTGCCGCTGCTTCCAAATGTTTGAGCACGCCCCAAGGCGTTTCGTTCGAGACACCGAAAGAGCGGATTTTCCCGGCATCGATTTGCGCCTGCATGGCGTCGACAACCTCCGCGATCGGCGTCCAGTCGGCGTCCGATGCGTCGCCCGTATACCCGAGCTTGCCGAAATAGTTGGCCGACCGTTCGGGCCAGTGGGTTTGATATAGGTCGATGTAGTCGGTACCGAGTCGTTTGAGGCTGTTGTCGACAGCGGCCGCCACCTGGTCCTTGGTGTACTTCAGACCCCCGCCCCTGATATGCTCGAACCGCCCACCGGGGCCGGTAATCTTGGTGGCGATCACGACATTCTCGCGATTCCCGCGCGCCTTAACCCAATTTCCGAGATAGCGCTCACTCAACCCTTGGGTCTTTGGGTCTGCCGGAAACGCGTACATTTCGGCGCTGTCGAAAAAATTGACCCCGTGATCGACGCACATATCCAGCAAACGGAACGCGTCCGCTTCTGAATTCTGACAGCCAAACGTCATGGTCCCCATGCAGATTCGGCTGACGCGAATGCCGGTTCTGCCGAGTTCGTTGAATTGCATGAGCTAACCTTTCGGGGAGATGCGAGAAGAAACGGCCCCTTCAATTTGGAGACCCTGGCAAAGACCTGTCAAGAAATCCCGGGCGAACCTCAACCGAACGTCAGCAGCACGCCCGTATAACCATAAAGCCGGTCGTTCGAGATTTCTCCACCGGCGTAAAACCCGATCACCGGCAGCCCTTCAAGACCTTCGGAGATCATCTCGGCTTCGGCCGATTCGCTGCCGAACATACCGGGGCCGCGTGCGACGCACGAGATATAGACGGCGCCCCGCGCATCGCCGGGCATGCGCTTCTTGACGTCGTCCAGCATACGTTTCAGATCCTTCTGCGCGCTCATGGGATCGCGACGCACGAACATGATGCGATCGCCCGGGGCGATTTCGGTGGCGACCCCCAGCAATCCGTTCTGCGGATCGATGGCCATAAGGTTGCGCACCATGTAGTCGGCACCGTCGTCGGTACCGGATACGGGAAAGGCCACGTGGACGTACCCGGCAACGCGCTGGAGATCATGCGCCAGCATCTCTCCGATATCTTCCTTGAACACGTCGAGCGCCGGCCGGCCATCAATTTCGGCGATGATATTTCCTTCGCCTGCGGTGATCTCGTGGCTCGGTCCGAGTGGACTGCAGCCTTGGGTCAGCCCGACCGTGACCGGGACATCCGGCGAGAACAGCACGCCCGAAACCCCGCCGCCGCCCATGTCCGCAGCCAGTTGGTGCTGCGTCGAACGCGAGCAGGTCAGTCCGCCGACGAGATATGCGCCGGAACGCTTGGCCAACGTCTCTATCAGCTCGGCAAGGGCAGGGGTCGTGCCGTCGGCGTGAACTAGGCCACACATCGGATTGACCGTTTCCGCCCAATGCATCAACTCGTCCGGCCAGCGATCGGGGATCGGGGTTCTGGCAATAAGCCGGTAGGCATCCGACCCGACATCGATCACCATCGCGGCCGCTGCCGGACGATCGAATGCGGATTTCTCATTGGCGACAACCCCAAGACCGAGTGTCCCGACCCAGGTTTCGATCCCCGTTACCGCCTTGAGGCCGTCGGCGATCACCGGGAAGTCGTCCGCGAATGCGTCCGTCAGATAGAGCACCCCGAGCCCACCGCCGGGCTCCGACGCCGGGCACAGGCCTGCCGCAAGCTCACGGACTAACTCCGCCGGATCCATTGCTTCCGAATAAGCGACCGGGAATGCGGTCATTCAGCCCTGTCCTTTCGCTTGCCGTATACGGTCGATCAATGCCTCGACCTTGGGCATGATCCTTTCGACGATGACATCTACGCCTGCGGGCGTCGGGTGTATGCCGTCATCCTGATTGAGCGACGGTGTCCCGGCGACACCGTCAAGAAAGAAAGGGTAGAATTCAACGTCGAATTCATCGGCGAGCCGCAGGTACATGGCATCGAACTCGCGCGCGTAATCCTCTCCCATATTCGGTGGGGCCTTCATGCCGGCGAGAAGTGTCGGAGTTTTTTTGTCGGCGAGTACCGTCAGCATGGCCGCCAGATTCGCATATGCGTTTTCAGGGTCGAGGCCGCGAAGGGCATCGTTGGCGCCGAGTTCCAAGATTACGCCGTCGGGATTGTCTCCGATCGCCCACCCGAGCCGGGCACGCCCGCCTGCCGTGGTGTCGCCGGAAACACCGGCGTTTTCGACCCGGATGTCGTACCCGCGCTTACGCAGCGCCGCTTCCAGTTTTGCAGGAAAAGCGTCTGTCGCGGCCAGCCCGTAACCTGCCGAAAGACTGTCGCCGACGACGACGAGGGTGAGATCGTCCGCTGCCCGGGGCGCCACGCCGGGCATACTCGCAAGACCAGCGCATAGCAGCACTGTTGCAATTATTCGTCTGAGCCACATATCCATGGGGTGCCTAAATTTCGGATTGATGGCCATCCGTAACATATAGGCACGATCACCGACAATTGAACGAATGCGACATGCCAGATCCGCTTATTTCTCTAAACCGCGCCGAACTGACACTGCCGAGTGACGCAGGTCCGGTCGAAATCCTACGTGGCATCGATCTCGACGTGAACATCGGCGAGACGGTGGGCATTGTCGGGCCGTCAGGATCCGGGAAAACATCACTGCTGATGATCATTGCGGGGCTTGAGCGCGCCACGGCAGGCGAGGTCACGATGAATGGCGTCGGGTACGGCAATCTAAGCGAAGACGCACTGGCCAAGATGCGCGGCGAGAATATCGGGATCGTGTTTCAGGATTTTCACCTGATCCCGAATATGACCGCGCTGGAGAACGTCGCATTGCCGCTCGAACTCGCGGATGTGCCCGAGCCGTTCAAGCGTGCGGGAGAGGCCCTCGACGAAGTGGGGCTTTCGCACCGGCACACCCACTATCCGGGTCAGTTGTCCGGAGGCGAACAGCAGCGCGTCGCCCTCGCCCGCGCGCTCGGTCCGAAACCGACCCTGATCCTTGCCGACGAACCGACCGGAAACCTTGACGGGGACACCGGCGAGAAGATCATGGACTTGATGTTTTCCGTCCACGCACGGCATGGCACGACACTGATCCTCGTCACCCATGAGGACAGACTCGCAGCAAGGTGTGCCCGCCGCGTCGCCATGGCGGACGGCGGAATCGTCAACGACGTTCAACAATCTCAAGCGGCGGACTGACGCATGGATTTGGCGTCATACCGCCTGGCATGGCGGATCGCCCGTCGTGAGTTACGCGGTGGGCTTTCCGGGTTTCGCGTTTTCATGTTGTGCCTTGCGCTTGGCGTTGCGGCAATTACCGCCGTCGGCTGGACGTCGTCGGCGATCGTCGGCGGCCTCGCGGCGGACGCGAGAAAGCTGCTGGGCGGCGATATGGAACTTCGCCTGGTGCACCGCGAAGCATCGGATGAGCAGCTCGCATATCTCGAGGCGAACAGCCGTCAGCTCTCCCACACCGTGCGCCTGCGCGCCATGGCGTCGGCACGCGATAATGCGGCACGCACGCTTATAGAGCTCAAATCCGTCGATGACGCATATCCTCTCGTCGGCGCCATGGCCCTAACGCCAAAGCTTTCCCGAAACGACATGTTCCAGGAAAGCGGCACGAGCCCCGGTGCCGTCGTCGACGCCAACCTTTTAGACAAGCTGGGAATCGGTGTCGGCGACAAGCTCAAGATCGGCAAGGCTGAATTCACGGTCAATGCCGTCATCGAGAGCGAACCCGATCGGGTCACCAGCGTCATCAATTACGGTCCCAGGGTCATGATATCCGAAGCCGATCTGGCGGCGACGGGGCTGGTTCAGCCGGGTAGCCTGATCCGATACTACTACCGGGTTCTCTTCCAGCCGGGCACAACGCCGGTGCAATGGCGGGACGCGCTCAACCAGACATTCCCTGATGCCGGGTGGCGGGTGCGCGCGGCAAACGAAGCCGCGCCCGGCGTCAGACGGTTCATCGAACGCCTGACACTGTTCATGAGCTTTGTCGGCTACACGGTGCTGCTGGTCGGCGGCGTCGGCATCACGCGCGCGGTCAACGCCTATCTGGAAAGCAAGAGCCGCACGATTGCGACGCTCAAATGCATGGGTGCCGAGGCCGGCCTGATCGTCAGAGTGTACTTGATGCAGGTCCTGATACTGACCGGTGTCGCGGTCCTGCTGGGGCTGGTAGCCGGCATCGCCCTGCCGATGGCCGCGCTTTTTACTGTTACCGACTTGCTCCCCGTCCAGCCGGTCATCGCCCTTCATCCACATGCCATTATGACGGCGGCGGCGTTCGGCGTTCTGACATCAGTCACGGCGGCCCTGTGGCCTCTTGGCCGCGCCCGCGAAGTCCCCGCCCGCGATCTGTTCCGGGCCCAGGCCGCGCCGCTTTCCGTTTCGCCCCGACGGGTGTATCTGCTTTGGATCGGCATCGGCCTTTCCTTGCTCGTCGGTCTCGTCTTCCTGACGGCGACGGAAAAATGGTTCGCGCTCTGGTTCGTCGTCGGCGCCATGATAACGGTCGGGTTGCTTCGAATCGCCGGGTCCCTTCTGATCCGGTTCAGCAAACGCCTGCACCCGACGAACGCGATCCTGCGGCTGGTGATCGCCAACATGCACAGACCGGGATCGGCGACGCAGGGGGTTGTTTTGTCGCTTGGTCTCGGCCTCGCGGTGCTCGTTGCGGTCGTTCAGATCGAAGGCAACATCACCCGCCAGATCGACGAGCGTCTTCCCGAGGAAGCCCCCGCCTATTTCTTTATCGACATTCAGCCGGGGCAGGTTGACGCCTTCGACCGCCTCGTCAACGGCATCGACGGGACCAGCGACCTGAGACGCGAACCGGTAGTGCGCGGCCGGATTGTCGAGATCGGGGGTAAGCCGGTGAGCGAGGTCAATGTCGCTTCGGAAAGCCAGTGGGCCGTGCGGGGCGACCGGGCACTGACGTCCACGGCCGAGATGAAACCAGACACCGATATCGTCGCCGGTGAGTGGTGGCCCGCAGATTACAGCGGTCCGCCCCTGATCTCGCTTGACGATGGCCTCGCCAAAGGCTTCGGCGTCGGCGTCGGAGACACGCTGACGATCAATATTCTGGGACGGCGCATCACGGCAACCATCGCCTCGTTACGCGAGATCGATTGGCAATCTCTCCGGTTCGACTTCGCCGTGGTGTTGTCACCCGGCGTGTTGGAAGGCGCTCCGCACACGCACATTGCCGCGGTCCACGCGATCCCGGCGGCGGAAGCCCCGTTGGAAAAAGCCGTCACCGACGCCTTCGACAATGTCTCTGCGATCCACGTGCGCGAGGCACTCGCCGCCGCACGCGATCTGATGGAGGGCATCGGCATCGCCATCCGCGCAGTCGCGGGTCTGACGGTCGTCGCCGGCGCGATCGTGCTGGCGGGCGCCCTCGCGGCGGGACAACAGCGGCGCCGCTTCGACGCCGTCGTTTTCAAGGTCTTGGGCGCGACCCGCATGCGGATCGCGTTGACGTTCGTTCTCGAATACGGCGCTCTCGGTCTGGTAACCGCGATTTGCGCGCTTGGCGTCGGGACGCTGGCGGCATGGGCGGTCGCCGAATTCCTGATGCATCTGAAATGGACCTGGTTGCCCGGCGAGGCCGTAGCAACCCTGGCACTGGCGCTTTTGGCGACTATTTTACTCGGACTTGCCGGTTCGTGGCGGATCCTGAGGCTGAAGACCGCCCCTTACCTCAGAAATGACTGAAATTAAAAGATTTCTGAAGGCATTTCATACATGAAATTTTCGTAAGGTTACGGGGTACCAGTTGCAAACAGAGGCCCGAGTACCCTATTTTACTGCAGTATCAACATCTTGAATCATAGGAGATTCAAATGGCTCTCGGACCTAACAACCGTTTCGGTGCCCGCGCCGGGCGGATGACTCATTCGCAGGCTTATGACGCATCGATCGACATGGGTCTGCGCAAATACATGCTGGGTGTCTACAACTACATGACACTCGGCGTGGCCATCACAGGGCTGATGGCCTATGTCGTCTCGACGCAGCCGGCCGTGATGCAGGCCATCTTCGGCACCGGCCTCGTGTGGGTCGCCATGCTGGCCCCGCTCGCTTTCATTCTGGTGCTGAACTTCGGCATCAACAAGCTAAGCGCGTCGGCGACACAGTTACTGTTCTGGGCGTTTGCCGCCGTGATGGGCGTGTCGCTGTCGACAATCTTCGTCACCTATACCGACGCGTCGATTGCCCGTGTGTTCTTCATCAGCGCCGGCGCGTTCGCTGGTCTCAGCCTTTACGGCTACACCACGAAGCGCGATCTGACGGGCTGGGGTTCGTTCCTGGTGATGGGCTTGATCGGCATCATCATTGCCAGCATCGTCAACATCTTCCTCGCCAGCTCGGCGCTGATGTTCGCGATCTCCGTCATCGGTGTGCTGGTCTTCGCCGGCCTGACCGCCTACGACACGCAGCGGATCAAATCGCTGTATTACGAAGGCGACGGCTCGGAAGTCATGACCAAGAAAAGTGTCATGGGGGCTTTGACCCTTTACCTGGACTTCATCAATCTGTTCCTGATGTTGCTGCACCTGTTCGGCAATCGCGAATAACAAGGTCCAGGATCACGAAATACGAGACCCCCGGCGCCGCGCGCCGGGGGTCTACTTTTGGCCATTATGCATCGATTTCTTCGTCTTCAACCGATTGCAAAGGTCGGGCTTTCCCCCGTTATCTAAGGCTCGCGGAATCAGTGCCGCCGGTCGGATGCCAAGTGAACCGGATGCAGGTTCCCCTGCCTTCATCGCCGGTGATGGAAATCGTCCCGTTGTTGCTTTGTACGAGGCGCTTGGTAATGGCCAGGCCCATGCCACTCCCTTCGATGACGTCGCGCGGCTTGAGCGTCTGAAACATATCGAATACCCGTTCGCGGTATTTGAGCGGAATGCCCGGACCGTCATCACACACGGTAAAAGCATGACCATTCAACAGTTTCTCGCAGGTAATTTCGATACGTCCGCTTTCACCGTCGTGGTGCTTCACGGCATTGTTGACCAGATTGAAGAAAACATGCGCCAGCGGCGTTTTCGGTGAATAGACGATCGGCATATCCTCAGCCACGACGACGTCGAACCCGGCGGGAAGATGCAGATCCTCTTTCATGTCCCGCAACAGTTCGCCGACATCGACGGTTTCAAACGGGACTTCGGCGCGCCCTGCGCGGGAATAGGCGAGGAGATCATCGAGAAGCGATTCCAACCTTGTGATCCGGCGCCGCATTGTTCGGATGTGCTCTCGAGATTCTTCAGTTAGGGCAGCGCCTGCATCTTCCTCCAGCCAAGTGGCAAGATTGTCGATCCCGCGCAGCGGCGCCTTGAAGTCATGCGATGCGACATAGACGAAACTGTCCAGGTCGGCGCGCTCCTGTTCCATCCGTTCAATCGCATCCGCCAGCCGTATACGTGCTTGTTCGACAGCCCGGAAGACCCGCCCGATATCCCCGTCCGCATCGATTTGCACCGGTTCGTTGAGCTCTCCCTCGCCAATGCGGATAATTTCCGTCGACAACCGTTCGACATTTGCCGTGATAACGCGAAGCACACGAAGATAAAGCACGACCATGAAAAGAATACCGGACAGCAAGACGCCCGACACCACGATCGCCCCCCACAATGCGAACGATTCCTGACGATCCCGATAAATCGACGAAATCCTGTCTTTAAGCGCAGACAGGGCCAGTATCTGATTTAACAACCTCGACAGCGCCGCGCGTTTCGCTGCCGCAGCCCGCGCCGGTTCGGGTATCGTACTTTCGATCCGTGTCAGCTTGTCGAATACCGAGCCCAGGGTCGTGAGCCGCGTTTGAAGCTCCGGCAACAGGCGTGCGGCTTCCGGGTCCTTGACTGGCGCGCGCTCCAAAAACACACCCAGACTCTCGTGCCGGTCCTGCCATTGCTTCAGGGCTCTCGGCGTGCCGGTCGCAAGGTACTCCGTTGTCAGATATTGAAGGTCGTTAAGGCCGTTGCTCAGTTCCTCGGCAACTCGGCTTTCGCGATCCAGGTTAAGATACATCTGCAGGACCGCAAAACCGACAGTCGCAATCACCAGCACGGTGGCGATTCCGCTGGCCGCGACTTTCCTGACCTGACGACGCATCATGGCGGCATTATTTGATCAATTTAACGGCGGCGGGCGCAACCGACGATAACGGCCCTGCATCGATCGCATTCAGGAAATCAGGCACACTGGTGCCGCTGGCGTGCCCTTTTTCGATCAGCCATTGGGCTTCCTGCTCCATCAAGCTGACAAGGTTCTGCAAGATTGTGACCTCCAGAACGTATTTGCTCCATGTTTCCTGGACGAACGCCGGATCAAGCCGGAAACGCGCTGCGATAATATCTTGTGCCTCTTCCGGATTCTCCGCGGCAAAACGCTCCGCGTCCAGCAAAGCTTCAAGCACGGCGCGAGCTTCGCTCTGATGGGTTTCGATCCAGTTTCCCATGCCGACCAGGACGAAGTGATAATAATAACTGTCTTGCTCCGGCAGCATGATAAAATTGTCGCCCAGAAGTTGCTTGGATTTATAGACAAAAGGCTCCCAAACCATCGCGGCGTCGATGGCGCCTTTTGCAATCTTGTCGACAATGTCCGGCGCACGCAGATTGACGATTGTCAGATCGGTCTCGGCAAGGCCGTTGATCGCGAGAATCTCGCCCAGGAAGAACTCGCCGATACCACGCCGCGTCACGCCAATCCGCTTGCCGACGAGGTCCTCGATATGCGCGATGCCGCGATCCTTGCGTGCGAACAGGTTCGCCGAATTGGCCCGCGAAATTGAGGCGATCAGCTTAAGACCGCGATGCATCATCAGGTTCGAAACGAAAGCGAATTCGGAGCTGTTGCCTAGGTGAATTTCGCCGGCGACTAGTGCTCGGGAAGCGCTCACGCCCGACGAGAACTCAAGCAACCTGACGTCAACGCCGCGTGCTTCGAAAAACCCCTTCTTGTCGGCAATCCACATCAAATGACCGGTGGGGGTCGAGCCGATAATGACCTCCTCGGCACACGCACGGGTTGGCGCAAGGCTTAAGGCGGTCAGTGCAACGACGCACGCCGTCATAATCCTGAAAGCCCCGGACGGCATAAAATGATAAACGAATGGCATCATTACTGGATCTTCGGACAGCTCCGGTTCTGTCAAGCATCGTAACCACCCGATCTCTGGTCGTCGACACCCGTTAAGTTAGGCCTGCAACCCAAACGGGCAGACGCTGGCCTGTGCGAGAGCACCGGTGCCGCTCTCAGCTTCGACACCGCCAGAACCAGCGCCGCGGTCGTCATGTCAATCTTCGTCGAGCCGCCTCAACACGCCTGACGGCATTGGGGCTCTGGGTGGCGGACGGTAGACGCCAGCGGATCCGTGCGCGTGATCGACCGTGCCCAGACGATCCGGCGTTATCTCGTCGACCATATCGACGAAGATCTCTCTCAAGGACGTCGCCCGGGAACTCGAGTTCAGCGTCGAGTCCATGCAACGCGCCTTCAAGACCGCTTACAACAACACCATTGGCGAGTTCGTTCGCGAAAACCGGTTGCATCAGGCCCGTCAGGCGCTGATCTCGGAAGGCATCAGTGTCAGCGAGGCCGCTTACAGAGCCAGATACGCCAATCCGGCCAATTTCTCGACGGCATTCAAACGTTTGTTCGGTGTCGCACCGTCAATGGTTCGGGCGTGAGCTGATGCCAGGCGTCTGAATACGAAAGGCGGTGGCGACGAACGGCAAGGCCTTCATGTTATCAGCGCCTTTGGGCAGGGAAATTGCAAGGTGGAGGAGTGGTGCCGCTTGTCAGACTTGAACTGACGACCCCATCATTACGAATGCCGCCAACCAAAACATAAAGCGTTAAATATCAATCACTTGTTCGGGCGCTGTCGCACAATTACCCTAAACAAAACAGTATAATCGGTATTAAAACAGAATAGCCGGGACACAGTTTAGGCACAGTTATACAGGGAAGCTTCGAAGTTGGACGCGGACCTACCGCGCTTCCAATGAAGAATGTCCACGAATGACCCAAAGCAGGCATTCAGCCGAATGGAAAATGGTTTGCTCTTGATAAAATTTTCCCAACCTGCCGCTGAATTAAAATGAGGTCCCGCAAGTGTTCGCCGCCGTGCTGTAACGAAACACAACCAAGCGCCCATCGAGTTAGCCATCACGAGCCCAGAGATGCGACCCGCACTTCGACATCCATACCCGCGAATGCGTCGCGAGGGCCGTTAAAGCTGCCGGAAATCGGGATTGCCTGACGAATATCGCGCACCACCGCGACCGGGATGAGATTAAACCCGCCAATGCTCTTGTTGGTCGGATCGAAAGTGATCCAGCCGGCACCGGGCACGAACACCTCCGCCCATGCGTGCGTCGATCCGGCGCCGGTGGACCCGAGCTGGTCCAAATCCGGATCATAAAGGTATCCCGAGACGATACGCGCGCCGAAACCGAGACTCCTCACCGCGTCAACGAACAGCACGGCGAGGTCACGGCAAGACCCTGTTCCGCGATCCAGCGTTTCCTCCGGTGTCTGCACACCTTCTTCCTCGCGAACCTCGTAGGCAAAGCCGGTAGCGATGCCGGCGCAGATATCCTTGAGCAAAGAGAGGGTATCCGTCGGATTGCCGGCAACGAAGCCCTGCGCCCATGCCCGGAGACGACCGTGCGAGTCGAGATATCCCTGGAGCCGCAATGCCCCAAGGTCGGTCATGTCGTCGTCGCTGAGCAAAAACGGGTAGTTCGCGGCCCCTGCGTCGACGTCAAACACGGGCCACTGTTCAACATCGAGTTCAAGTACCGCAGTGCTATCGATGCGCAGCATTTTTGAAGGCGCCTGAAACGTCGCGGTCGCGACGGCGTTCCCAAAGACGTCGTTCGCCCAGGTAACGGTCGCCGCCGGTTCGAGCGTCAGGTCATGTTCGATCAGACGCAAATTGCGGCTCTCACGAGGACGCAGGATCAGCCGATGCGGCCCGGGTGTTATATTTTTCCGGTACCGATACGCCGTTCGGTGGTGAACTGTTAGGACTGGCATAAGTTACCTCCACGGTCATGGCGCGACATACGCTTAGCAACATTTGGTTGCAATGCCCCCACGTCTTCCAGCCAATGGAAACGGCGGCGTCAGGATGAACGTTTCTTTTGGGCCAGCCTCGTGCAGGCTAAATTGCATGAGACGACGGCCTCGGATCGAACGGGTAATATGTCGTCACGAGAATCAATAAGGGGCCGCTTGCGCTGAGAATTTCTATCCCGGCGTGCGGCACCTCGGCGCCGACATCGACGTTCTACGACAATTTGTTGACGGCAGCGTCTCGCCGTACGCACACGCCCGCCGGCGCCGGCGGCTCATCCAATGAAGGATCAGCCGCTTCGCTCCCCGGTCCTCCACGCGCTTTGAAACGTTTCCGGCCGTCGAGGCCTAAACCGGCCGCACTAACCTCTACATTTTTGTTCTCAGAACTTCCAGGCAAGCCCCCGCAACGGCATTCTCCGGACCGTCGGGACCCGGCACCGTGGCCCAACCCGCTTCCATGATGATCTGTTTCTGCTCGTAATCTTTCGCCTCGCGCAGGGCTGCAAAAATGGAAGCACGGTTCTCATCGTTCATTGCTTTTTCGACGCAAATCGGAACCAGGGCCTTGGCAATAGCGGCGCGGGCTTGATTGCCGGCCTCGATGCTTGCTTTTTGTTCGGTGACCCAACCACCAAAAGTGAAACCGTATGCAGAAATGGCGACGGCCCCGACAACGGTTCCGACGGCGAACGGCTTTAGCCATGTTGGCTTGTTCATAAAAATTTCCTTTTTCATGTTGTTCTGACGAATTTGTGCGGTATTGCTTCGTCAATTAAATGGTTGCCAATAACGCTGATGGATCTCGCATTACGGCGATGTGCACCCATTGTCTGTTCGTTCGAAAAGTCTGTCGCATTCCCAGTTGTCGCCCGAATAGTTCAGGTGTGCGTTTTTTGGTACTTCAACGGGTTCGCAGGTTGCTCCCTCGGCTCTATAACCACGCTCGCATTTCCAGCCGGTGCCAAAATCACCGCGGGTCAAGAAGGCGTTTTCCGGCGCAACGATCTTCTCGCAAGCGCCCTTCGATCTTCGGTATCCGCTGATGCATTCCCACCCCCCGTTGTACAAATCCCCAGTGAGCCGTGCCCCCGCCGGCACCGAAATCTGCACACAATCGCCGCCTTCGGGCTTGTAGCCATACTCGCATGACCAGCCCGAGCCATAAGATTCACCGTTTAGATAGCCGTGTTGCGGCACCTGGATTCGGTGGCAATCACCGCCCGATTTTCTGTATCCCCGGTCGCAATGCCAGCCGTCTCCCGTCGAGCTTAAATACCCATTGGCCGGAACGGCGATCGGTTCGCATGCGCCTCTGGACTCTTTGAAACCACGACGACATTGCCAACCAGGTCCGCCGCCGTATTTTGTGGCGATCGCATTGGCAGGAAGTTCGGCCGGTTTGCACGTGCCGCTTTCGAGGACAAACCCTTTTTCACAAGTCCAGCCTTTGCCGAACCTGTCTGCCATCGCATTCTCCGGGATCGTTTGTGCTTTCTGCGCACCGGCATCGGGAGCGACGAAAGTCGCGAACAAAGCGACCAACATCGTCACCTGACATATGCGAGCTATGACCGGCTTTTTCATCATACGAGCTGTGCCCGTATTGCGCGGTCGGCGCATTCGTATTGCCGACCCGCTATCAAAACGAAGTTCGCTTTGCAGCGGGCTTGCGCCTCAGCGGCTCGTCAACACGCCACGATTTCGACCCTTTGCAATGGGGGCAAATTCGCTGTCCCGCCCATTCGCTAAGGAACGTCGCGCGGCATCTGAGGCATTCTCTGTCTTTCGGCGTTTCTGTGGCCTCTGTCTCGTCAGGCCTGTATTTCCGCCAGGAGCGCGCGTTCGATTGTCTCATGACGAAGCACTCTCGCTGTCGCTAAACCGGGTGAGGTCTTCGAGCGTTCGCTCGATAAGTTCCTTACGGCGCTGATCTTGCGCTTCCGATGTCAGAGCATAAAGCTGGATCAGATACTGAGCCGCGGCCGCAACCTCTGCCCATGTTTCAGCCGGTTCGGCGACGAGAAGATTTTCAAGTTCCTCCTGACGCGCCAACATTGCCTCTCGCTCGGCCTGGAAACGGGCAAGGTGCGATCGGCGAGCTTCTGTCTGTTGCTGCGCCGCCATACCGCGGTGTTCGTCCAACTCAACGGGGTCATCTGTCATTTGCGCCGCGCCTTTGGTTTCACGGGAACCTCCGGATTCATTTCGCTATCCGGGGCAAACGTCTTTTCCTTGTCGTCGGCGCGCTTCAATTTGGGCTGCTTATCCCGGCGCAATGCCGAGGCGAGGTCGAGCGACGATATGCGGAAGTCTCGCAGCACGCCGTTGATGCCGTGGAAGTGCTTCACTCTGATCCAGGTCGACACCGACGCCATCTTAAGAAACTTGAGCCAGCCGGAACGTTCATCGCGCACTTCGACGCTGTAGGTGCCGGGCAGTTGCTCCCCTTCAACTCCTTCGAGTTTGAAAGGATGCCTGAACTTCACGCGGCGAAACCCTATCGGATTTTTCATCGTGCGCCGCCTTTCTCCATGGCCGGAGAAACTCCCGCATTCATGCCCTTCAGGAATTTGAAGGCGTCACTATCCGTAGACAGAATGAGCGTCGTATTCTCGCCGATCATTTTCTGGTAGGCCTGCATGGTCCGCGTAAATTCGTAAAAATTCACCGACTCCGGGCTTTGGTTATAGGCCCTGGAGTAGATCTCCGTCGCTTTGGCATCGGCCAGGCCGCGAATTTCCTCAACCTGACGGTAAGCTTCCGATTGAATCTTGTTGAGGTCGCGAACCCGATTGCCGCGTATACGTGCCGCCTCACCGTTGCCCTCGGACAGGAATCGTTCGGCGATCTGGCGACGCTCACTGATCATACGATCGTAGATTTTCGGCCTGACGCTTTCGTTGTAATTGATCCGCTTGAAGCGGATATCCAGGAGTTCGATGCCGAAAACCCGCACCTTCTCCGCAGCAGCCGAGAATATTTGGTCCTCGACGAGGGCGCGGCCTTTATTGATCGGGACCAGCATGCCGATATCCTGCTTGCGCTCGGCATCGGTCAGGAGCGTATCGCGCAACGGGATGCGGTCCTTCGTGGTCCGGATGATCTCGATCAGTTCATGCTTGGCGACCGCATTGCGGGTCTCGCTGCCGAGAATGTCATCCAGACGCGATTGCGCGCTGCGCTCGTCTCGAAGCCGCAGGAAATACGGAAGCGGCTCGGTGATACGCCATCGTGCATACAGGTCGACGGAGATATAAAGCTTATCCTTGGTCGGCATGTCCGATGGATTGCCATCCCATTCAAGGACGCGCTTGTCGATGGCATTGACCTCCTGAACGAAGGGTAATTTTACCTTCAACCCGGCTTCGGTCACAGGATCGCCGACCGGTTTGCCGAACTGGGTAATAATCACCTGTTCCACTTCGTTGACCGTATAAACCGAGCTCATCGCGACATATGTCGTTGCGACCAGGACCAGAACAATCAACGCTTTGAAGAACTTGTTCATGGCTGGGTTCCTTTGGTGCCGGGAAGGTTCAGCAACGGCAGAATGCTGCGCGATTGCTCGTCGATGACGATCTTGGAGCGGATGCCCGGCATCACGTCTTGCAATGTCTCGATGTAAATCCGCCGGCGCGTAACTTCGGGGGCCTTGGTGTATTCCGCCAGCAGCGCCGTGAAACGCGCTGCGTCGCCCTCGGCTTCATTGATTCGCTTCAGCCGGTAACCGTCGGCCTCTCGAATGCGCTGGTCCTTCTCACCCTCGGCCAGCGGGATCACCTTGTTGTAGTCCCGGCGTGCCTCGTTGATCAGTTTCTCTTTCTCCTGCTGCGCCTGGTTAACCTCGTTGAAGGATTCCTGCACCGGCTTGGGGGGGTTAATGTTCTTCAGCTGCACCTGGTCGATGCTGATCCCCATGGCGTATTTGGTCGACAGTCCCTGCATCTTGATCAGGGCTTCGGATTCGATCTCCTGGCGGCCGATTGTGATGACCTCGTCAACGGTCCGGTCGCCGACCACCTCGCGCATGACGGACTCGGAAACGTATCGTAGCGTGCCACTGGGCTCTCGCACCTCGAACAGGAACTTCTTGGGATCCGATATCCGGTATTGAATAACCCACTCGACGAGCGCCGCATTAAGATCGCCCGTGACCATCTCCGTTTCGCGGCGCGCATCCCGGCCGCGCATGCTCTGGAAACCGTCCGTGGCGCCAGGCGTCGAGAAACCGAACTCTTGCTTCAGCTGACGTTTGACGGGGACGATGGTCGCCACGTCAACACCGAGAGGAAGCTTGAAATGCAGACCCGGCGGGACCTCGTCGAGGTACTTGCCGAAACGCTGCACGACGGCGACGGAGTCGCTGGGCACCGTGTAATAGGATGTCCACGCGCCGACCCCGGCCAGCAGAAGTCCGGCGATAATGATGATGCCACGCGCACCGCCGCCCGGCATCATCCGTTTGATACCTGTTTGTGCGGCGCGGATTGCCCCCTCGATATCGGGCGGCTGCCGGAAACCGCCGCCCCATGGGCCGCCCGGCTGATTGTTGTTGTCCTGTGAAGCCAATTTCAGCTTTTCCTTTTTGCGCATGCTGTCCGTGTTTGGACCGCCGCGGGTAAATTAGGGGAGTCAATGACGGCCATCGGTTCGCCGCAACATTTGCCGAGCGCAGACGGCGCATTCTGGCGCGTGTAACCGCACGTCTCACATCTTGCGTACTGCCGGTGAGTTTGCTTGCCGTTTTCAGGTGCGCTGCCGTCTCGGACCGGGCGTTTTGGAATGCGCCCCAATACGCGGCCAGCCTTGCGCGGAGATAAAAGGTCGATCAACCGGATGGAACAGGCCGACGCGTCATCCCTTCGTTCTCGGCTTCCTCAATGGCATCGAGGTCGTCAGGCGAAGGTTGCGCGTCATGTTCGCGGCTCTCATCCCGGGCGCTTGGCCCAGGCCGGGTCGACAGTCCGCTGGCATCGCGGTCACGCTGAATTGCTGCGTCCAGATCGTCGGGATCAATCGTCAGGGCGCGTGTCAGAGTTCGGTCGCCGGACACCGCCGGGAGATGAATGACAGTCAGAACCCGTCGATATGCCTGGAACGACAAACCCTCGATAAGTTCCTGATCGGTTTCGACATCGTACGAACCTGGCTGCAGAACTTCGTCAAAATCACCCAGGGTGAACGGATGCGTGAACGTGACTGATTTTTTCGTCGTAACTGCCGCCATTGGAAAACTCCGGCCAAACGGGACGTGGGATGTCGAGAAAGACCACGACTGGCGCGGCCTTTTTTTACGGGCCTTACGGCTTTTGAGAATCCGCGGGCTTGCTCTGAGCTTTTGCGGTTTCCGGTTTTGACGCTGCGGGGCCATTCACGGCACCGGCTTTATTATTTGATTTGTCCGCCGGCTTATCGGCGCTTGAGGTCGTGGCATCGTCGGAGAATTTTTTAAAGGACATAAGAAAATGCCTTTCATGTATTGCAGGAAATCATATCCCCGCTTTATATTAAATGGTACGTAAACCCAATAATATCAATGGGTCATCAATATTTTTAAATATTAATAATGATAAATTATTATTTATTGTTTATTTGTTGTTTTTGTGAGATAATTTTTTAAATTATTTACTGAGCATTCTGAAGAAATCTCATTGCCGAGCCCGCCCTGAGCGCCGCCGGCCTGATCCTGCCATTGGCCGGGCGCAACATTCATTCGTCTCTATGAAGTGGAAGCCGTGGAAACCAACGAGCGTATACTGCATTTGCTCTTCGGCGCGTTTGCCGGGTGTCTGGCAACCGTCATCTTGGGGTTCTGGCTCGGCGGCTGGATGACGCATGGCGGTTCCGAACGGGCATCCATAGATGCGGTGCGCAGCGAAGTAACCAAGGTGCTGGTGCCTCATTGCGTCGACCAGGCGGTTCACGATCCGGAATTTCCAACGATCCTTGCTCAGATCGAAGGCACATCGGCTCACATCCGCACGAAGATTCTGATCCAGGCCGGCTGGGCGACATTGCTGCCCGCAACCGACCCGGACCTCGTCATTGCGAACGCTTGCATGGAGAGATTGATGTCGGATTTTGGCGGGAAGGTGCTTAAAGGACCGCTTTTATAACAGCGCTGTTTCTTTAACGAGCCGAGCACAAACCGCGGCAAAGACGCCAGGCCAATAAAAGGAGTGGTGCCGCTTGTCAGACTTGAACTGACGACCCCATCATTACGAATACCACCAACCAGAAAATAAAACGTTAAATATCAACACCTTGTTCGGGCGCTGTCGCACTCAAAACCGGAACAAAACAGGATAATCTGGAATAAAACCGAATAGGCGTGGCACAGTTTGGGCACAGCACCTATTCGTTTTAAAAGCCGGACGAACAAAAGGCGGGCCGAGGCCCGCCTTTTGCATTTTGTGGTCTAAACCTTGTTAACGGAAAGACCGCATTTCCGAGTCAGCTACTACTCAGGGTGTTATTTTGAAAGGACTCATGACAGGATACAAGGAATTTTTCAACGATGGGGGCTTGAGCCATGGGCAAATGGCGATTGGGAATCGATTTAGGCACAAATTCGATTGGATTGGCTGCGCTCACCCTTAACGGCGAGAAAAGAGTCTCCGGTCTTCTCGACATGGGCGTCCGTATTTTTTCCGACGGGCGTAATCCGAAGGACAAGCAATCCCTAGCGGCAATGCGCCGCGGCCCGCGCGGTATGCGGCGAAACAGAGACCGGAAGATCAACCGCAATGCCCGTTACTTGAAAGAATTACAAACATTCGGCCTGATGCCGACCCAGTCATCCGAGCCCACCATTGAAGAGCTAGAAGAGCGAAAATCTCTTGAAAGCATGGACCCGTACATCCTCAGAGCCAAGGGGCTGGACGAACCGCTGACGCCTCATCAACTTGGCCGTGCCCTGTTTCACCTGAAACGCCGAGGCTTCAAATCCAACCGGAAAACCGATAGCGGCGATGAGGAAAGCGGGAAAATCCGTGATGCCACGCGACGCACCAAGGAACTGTTAAACGAAGCGGGAGTCCGCACACTTGGCGAATGGCTCGGCAAAGCCCGCATCGAAACGCTCGCCCGTAATGAAGAATTGCCAAAAGGTGAACGGCTGCCGTTGCCACAGGCACGCACCCGCCTGCGCGGTACCGGGGCAAAGGCATATTATGACTTCTACCCGACGCGGGAAATGATCCTCGAAGAATTCGACCTTCTCTGGGAATCCCAAAACCGGTGGCACCCGGACCGGCTTACGGAAGAGGCATACCGTACGCTTCGCGAAACGCTGAACTGGCAATGGCCCCTGAAAGCGCAGCCGGTAGGCAAATGCCGCCTCGACCCTTCACAGGAAAGAGCCCCTCGCGCGCTGCCGCGCGTGCAAAGGTTGCGTATCTATCAGGACTTGAACCACCTCGAAATCCAGACGCCGGGCACGCCATGGCGCAAGATCAGCAAAGAAGAAAGGGATATTCTGGCCACGAAAGCGCTGGGGCAGGCGAAAATAGAATTCAAACAGATGCGCCGCTGGCTCAAGCTGGGGGACGATGCGCGGTTCAATCTAGAAAGTGAGAAGCGCAAGCACCTCGACGGCGATCTGACCGCAGCGAAACTGGCAAGCGACAAGTTCTGGGGAAAGACATGGCGCGGTCTGCCGCTGGATGCTCAAGAGGAAATAGTCACCCGTCTTATTCAGGAAGCGGACGAAGGCGCACTGGTTGACTGGCTGACGGCTGAACATGGTCTATCGGAAGACCGCGCTACCGCCGTATCCCGTGCATCCCTTCCCGCCGGACACGGTGCCTTTTGCGCCGAAGTCTCAAGGCGGCTTCTGGATGCACTGATTGCCGATGTCGTGACGTATGACCAAGCCGTCGTGCAAGCCGGGTACGCCAGCCATTCCGACTTCAACGATGGCGAGATATTCGATAAGGGGCTGCCCTACTACGGCAAGGTGCTGGAACAGCACGTCGCTTTCGGTTCCGGCAAACCCTCGGATTCGGACGAGAAGCGGTATGGTAAAATTGCCAATCCAACGGTCCATGTCGCGCTTAACCAGTTACGGCATGTCGTCAACGACATGATCCGCCGGTTTGGCCCGCCTTCGGAAATCGTCGTCGAACTGGCACGCCAGCTTCCCCTGTCGGCTCAGGGTCAGCGGGACCTCGAACGGACCCAGAAAGACAATCAGGATGCAAACGATGAACGCCGGATCATTCTGACCGAACAGAAACAGCCCGATACTTACAACAATCGCCTTCGCCTCCGGCTTTGGGAGGAACTGAACAAAGACGACCCGTTGGACAGACGCTGCGTGTTTACCGGGGAGCAGATTTCCGTCGCCCGACTATTTTCCGACGAGGTGGAAATCGAACACCTGTTGCCGTTCTCAAGAACGCTTGACGACAGCCCGGCAAACAAGACGGTCTCGATGCGCCGCGCCAACCGTGTAAAAGGCCGTCAATCCCCACATGAAGCATTCTCCCATAGCCCGGAAGATTTCGAATGGGATGCGATTACGGCCCGCGCAGCAAACCTGCCTCCTAACAAAAGCTGGCGGTTCTCGCCCGACGCGATGCAGCGTTACGAGAACGGCGACCGCGATTTTCTCGCGCGTCAGCTCACCGATACCCAGTACATCGCAAGAATTGCCACGGCGTATCTCAAACGCACCGGTGCGGACGTCTGGGTAACGCCCGGCAGACTGACCTCTGACCTTCGATGGGCGCTCGGGCTGGACAGCATTCTGCCCGGACACAATCAGGACGAGCCCGGCAACCCCGCGAAGAACCGGCTCGATCATCGGCACCATGCCGTCGATGCCCTCGTCGTGGCGCTGACGGACCGTCATCTCCTGAACGACGCCGCGCGATTGTCGGCAAAGCGCGAGGAAGAACACCATTTCCGGTTGCTGCCGAATCTCGACGACCCTTGGCCAGGCTTCCGCGACGATGTCGCAGCATGCGTCGAAAACATTGTCATCTCGCACAAACCGGATCACGGCGTGCAAGGGGCGCTTCACAACGACACCGCGTACGGATTGACGGGCCCCGAACCCGATGCCAAAGGCGTTCGGGAAGTCGTCCACCGTGTGCCATTGGAGAGTTTCAAGAAACGGGCCGATCTGGAACGCATTCGCGATGCGTGGCTTCGCAATCATTTCATTAAGGAAACCGAGGGCGTCCCGGACAAGGAACTCGGCAAGGCGCTCGCGGAGATCGGTGAGAACATGCAGCCCCCTGTGCACCGGGTGCGCATCTGCGAGCGGTGGAACGTGATTCCCATTGCCGATGCGGCGGGAATGCCTTTCAAGGCCTACAAGGGCGATGCGAACTATTGTTACGACATATTCGCAGATTCAAAAGGCAAGTGGACGGGCCGGGTCATCTCCCGTTTCGAAGCCAATCAAAAAGGCTTTAAGGCGAATGCCCGGATATCCACAGACGGAGAACCGCTGGTCATGCGGCTGCGTGTCAACGACATGCTGGAACTTGAGCATGAGGGCAAATCGCGAATCGTGCGAGTCGTAAAGCTATCTAAAGGCAACATTACATTGGCGGAGCATCAAGAAGCGGGAAGCCTCAAGTCTCGCGATACGGACAAAGCCGATCCTTTCAAGTATCTATATGCGTCGCCATCTAGTCTCCAGTCAAAGAACGCAAAAGCGGTTTACGTCAGTCCATCGGGCACTATCCGGCACAAGGGCAACCTGTCTTGATTGGCCGGGTCGTCGAGATCGCCCGCGAAGGCGCGCATCTTTCGCTTGAACGCGGTTTCATGCGCGTTTCGGAATCGGGCGAGGAGGTAGGCCGTATCCCGGTCGAGGATTTGTCCGCGCTCATCGTCCGGGGGTACGGCGCGACCTTGTCCGTCAATCTGTGCGCCCGCCTTTCCGATGCCGGTGTTCCCGTCGTTCTCTGCGGCCCCAACCAGTCGCCCGACGCACTGATATGGCCGATACGCGGTCACTTCGAGCAGGGACGGCGCATGCAGGCGCAGGCGGATGCGGGCAGACCGCTGCGCAAACGATTATGGCGCGATATCGTCGCCGCGAAAATCAGAGCACAGTCGACCGTTCTGGAACAATTCGGAAGGCGCGACGAACGGCTTGTCCAAATGATCCGGTCATTGAAATCCGGCGACCCCGACAACGTCGAGGCGCAGGCGGCGCGGCGTTACTGGCCCCGGTTAATGGGTGATGAATTCAGACGCGAACGTGATGGGGACGACGTAAACGCCTTGCTGAATTACGGCTATACCGTGCTCCGGGCGGCAGCGGCGCGAGCGATCCTCGCGGCGGGCCTCCATCCGTCATTGTCGGTGCACCACGAAAGCCGGGGCGATGCGCTGCGGCTGGCGGACGATCTGATGGAACCGTTCCGGCCTTACGTGGATAGGGTTGTGGCCCGCCGCGCGGAACGCGACACGACAGAGCTGGACAAGGATAACAAGGCCGCGTTGGCCGCCGTGCTGACGCTCGACCTTGCGGGGCCGAACGGCGCACGCCCCGTGCAGTCCTGCCTCGACAACCTCGCTACATCGCTCGCCATGATCTACCTCGGACAGAACCGGAAGCTCGACCTGCCAGACGGCCCGTTACCGCTTTCCGGCTCGGCGGCATGACTCATCTCAGTGGATATCGTATCATGTGGGTAATGGTTTTGTTCGACCTCCCGGTCGTCGAACCCGAGGACCGCCGGGCGTATACGAAGTTTCGCAACTACCTTCTGGACCGGGGCTTCGAACAGGCACAGTATTCCGTTTACGTTCGGCACACGTCGGGTAAGGAAGCTGTCGAGGCGCTGATCGACAATATTGAAGAAGCCGTCCCCGATGACGGCAAGGTCGATATTCTGCAATTTTCGGACAAGCAATATGAGAACATTGTCAGCTTCAGGGGCAAATCGGACAAATCGAGCCCAAAAAATCCGGAGCAGTTCGTCCTGTTTTGACCGCCTTTCGGACGCTTTCTCCCTGTGGAAAACGGGAGATAAGCTCTTACTCTCAAGAACTTACCCCCCGTACCAGTGTAGCTGACTGGGAAATGCGGTCCAACCGCAACTTCCACGATCCGAACGTCAACACGCCGACGAGTGTAGCTGACTGGGAAATGCGGTCCAACCGCAACCCACGGGCCTTGCGTGCCGATCTGGTTTACAGTGTAGCTGACTGGGAAATGCGGTCCAACCGCAACTTAACGACTTCGAAGGTCGGCGCGGTCAGGAGTGTAGCTGACTGGGAAATGCGGTCCAACCGCAACGGCCTGTCATAAGGTCCATTGTGCAAATTCAGTGTAGCTGACTGGGAAATGCGGTCCAACCGCAACGAAAGTAACCCCGTTCTCTGACTACAACGGAGTGTAGCTGACTGGGAAATGCGGTCCAACCGCAACAGTGGGCTTTGGCTAACCCGGCTGCATGGGAGTGTAGCTGACTGGGAAATGCGGTCCAACCGCAACTAAACTCCCTAATCCACCATATCCCGTATAAAGTGTAGCTGACTGGGAAATGCGGTCCAACCGCAACCCATCTTTCGATGGGATTGAAGCAGTCGCAAGTGTAGCTGACTGGGAAATGCGGTCCAACCGCAACCGCCTCAAGCAGTTCAAGAAGATGCTCCTTAGTGTAGCTGACTGGGAAATGCGGTCCAACCGCAACGAAAACGCCCGCGTGTCCTCGATGGTGCTGAGTGTAGCTGACTGGGAAATGCGGTCCAAC
>MDSW01207838.1_pt1 | contig 39131 bp, 38 predicted proteins | sample 811171 | NCBI WGS metagenome assembly MDSW01 (sample SAMN05326641, study PRJNA326480) | marine metagenome | isolation source: seawater | place: Atlantic Ocean: North West | collected 2012 | reverse complement strand
GCATTGGTCGCTTCAGATGAATTGTTGGTACCACTTCAAACAGAATTCTTTGCATTAGAAGGTATTACTCAACTTGTAAAAACGATAGATCGCATAAAAGAAAATCTAAACCCTAGCCTAAAAATCAGAGGTATTTTGTTAACAATGTTTGATAAAAGAAATAAACTTTCTTCTGAGGTTGACAAAGAGGCTAGAAATTATTTCAAAGAAAAAGTATATCAGACTGTCATTCAAAGAAATGTACGTCTGTCCGAGGCACCTTCACATGGATTACCTTGCGTAATATATGACAAAAATTGTGTTGGAAGTAAATCTTATTTTAAGTTAGCCGAAGAATTTTTAAAAAAAAATCGAATTGAGAGTGCTGCATGAACTCAGGAAGAAAGAAAGGTTTAGGTAGAGGATTATCTGCACTTTTTGGAGACTCGTCTCCAAAAGAGAAAAAAATAACTACTTCCTTAAATAACATGGTGGCGATTGCTGATCTAACAAGAAATCCTTACCAACCTAGACAAAATTTCAAAGAGGAAAAACTTCAAGAATTGGCTAATTCTATAAGAAAAAACGGGATTATTCAGCCAATAGCAGTTAGACCTAGTAAATCGAATTTAGGAAAATATGAGATTGTAGCGGGTGAGAGAAGGTGGCTCGCAGCTCAGAAAGCTGGTCTAAATGAAATTCCAGTTACAATTTTAGATTTATCAGATGTTGAGTCTTTAGAAGTTGCAATTGTAGAAAATATCCAAAGAGATGATCTTAACCCTATTGAGGAAGCGAAAGGATATAAAAGATTAAATGAAGAATTTAAATATGATCACGAGAGCATTTCAAAATTAATGTCAAAAAGCAGAAGTCATATAAGTAACACTTTAAGGCTTTTAACTCTTCCTGGTGACGTTATTGCAATGCTAGAGGAAGGTTCTTTAACATCAGGTCAAGCAAGGCCTTTAATTGGTTTATCAAATGCCTCAACTATAGCAGAAGAAATAGTATCGAAGAATTATAGTGCAAGGAAAGTTGAATATTTAATTAGAAATAAAAAAGGAAAAGACTCGAAGTATAAAGAAGTAGATGCAAATATTCTAAAAACACAGGATAGGATTGAAAAAATTTTAGGTTTAAAAGTGATAATTAATAACAAAAAAAACAATTCTGGAAAAGTAATTATAGAATATAAAGATCTTGAGCAATTTGAATTAATTTCAGATTTACTTACGAAGTATTAGCTAATGTACATATATCAACAATTAGTTTTCGTATCTGCACATTAGTTCTAATTGAAGAATTTGATTTAATTTCTAATTCTAAATTGTAAGTTTTTTTTAGAATTTTATGTAATTTTTTTCTTTCCCATTTTTTTATCTGCTCGATAAAGTTTGGTTTGTCCTTCCAAAAAATAGGTGGTTTAAGATTTTTTATAGCATTTTCCATATCCATTGATTTATTCTCGAAATTCACATCTAAAAGCTTGTTTAGCCTTTGGTTTATTACACTTAGATAATATATGTTTTTTTCTGGTTCTATAATTGTTTCGCTCAAAAGTTTATTAGTCTTTTTTTTATTTCCTAAAAGAGCTTGATCTCTTAGTTCATTAAAATCATCATTGGATACATTATTCATTAAGGAATTAAGTTTATCGGTATCTATTATTTTATTATCAAAACAAGCGCAAATCTTTTCCAACTCATTGTTAAGTTTAACTCTATCTAAGGCACAATTATCTATAATTAAATTAATATTAATTGTATTCAGTCCTTTAAAATTTCTTAATTTTTCTTGAATTATTTTTTTTATAGTTAATTCATTATCTTTGTAACACGGAACAATCGCACACCTTTTTGACGTTTCAAAAAATTTTCTAATCTTTGAACTTTTATCTAATAAGTCAGCAAATAGAAAAACTCTTTGATTGTCTATATAATCAATTGATTCTTCAATTAATTTTAAAATTTTTTCATTTACCTGATCTATAAGAAAAACTTTTTCTTTCTCAAACAAAGATATATTATTCAACTCATTAAATAGTAAATTATGATTTTTAATAATTTCTTCTTGATTAAATGAGATAATCTCGCATTTTTTATTTTCTAATTTGATCTTATTTTTAAAAAGAATTTTCAATCCTAGGTTTTCACCATAAAACAAAACAAGGTTTTCTTTTAAGTTTTGAATATTGTTCTCAATTTGATAACTTTTATAGATCATTTATGATTATTATAATCTTTTCGAGCAAGTCGTCAGACAGATTATCTGTTAGATTTTTAACTAATATTTTTTCATTGGATAGAGTATTTGAATGTTGTGAGCCAACATTATAATCGCCATTAACCTTTAAAGAAAAATTTTTAATTCTATTATCAATTATTTCAGTTAAGACTACATCTACATTAAGATCTATTTGATATTTTACAATTTCATTTTTGATGTTTTTTTCTTTGATGCTCTTATTTTTATTAATTTTTAAATCTATCTTAATTTTTTTTGGATTTTCTTTAGCGCTTTCTGACAATATCTTATTTTTAAGTTTATACCCTATGCTTTTTTCTCCAGATGATGAAATTTCTAATACATCAAAATTACTTAATTTTGATCTATCTAAAACTGTAAATCCACATCCATTGTTAAAAATTAGTATTAAAACAATAATGTATAATTTAATATTTCTCATTAATTGCTTACAATGTAGTTGATAATTTTATTTTTTACAAAAATTGTTTTTATAACTTTCTTGTCCTTTAAGTGTTTAACTGCTTTCGGAGAATTGAAAACAATTTCTTTAATTTTTTTCTCCTCTAAATTTTTCTTTATATTAATAATGTCTCTTGTTTTACCATTTACTTGCACAGCCATCTTTATCTCATCTAAAACATTTTGTTTATCAATGTCTGGCCAATTATTAACTGTTTTGCAATTTAAAAATTCCAGGCTTTCATTAGCTAAGTGGGGAGTAAAAGGTAGCATTAATTTCATAAATTTTATTTGATTATCAATCAATACCTCATTGCTAATTTCATTTTCTAAGTTATCTCTTAGGTATTTAAAAAGTTCATGAAAATGCGCAACTGAAACATTAAATCTAAAATTTTCAATCGTGTCGTTTATTTTCACTATAAGACTATTTACGCCTAGTACAAATTTTTTATTTTTATCCTCTTTCACACTTTTCTCTTTTCTTTTAGATATTAGAAAGTTTAAGTTCCAAATTTTTTGCAAAAATTTATTAGCGGATGCAACACCCGCATCTGACCATTGAACATCTTTTTCAGGAGGACTGTCAGATAAAATAAACAACCTTATTGCGTCAGCGCCATACAATTCTATCATTTGTTCTGGATCAATTGTATTTTTTTTGGATTTGGACATTGACTCGGATGGTCCTACAATAACTTCACTTTTATCATTTTTTTTCACAAATTTTTTGTCATTTATTTTTGTTATTTCGTAGGGGTATAACCAATTACCTTTTTTATCTTTATAAGTTTCATGACACACCATTCCTTGCGTAAACAGGTTTTTAAAAGGCTCAGAAAGATTAATTTTTTTATTGTATTTATTTATGCCTTTCATGAAAAACCTAGAATAAAGCAAATGTAAAATTGCGTGTTCTATACCTCCGATATATTGATCAACAGGCATCCAATAATTCACACTATTATCATCAAATGGATTTTCTTTATGTTTGGGAGAGCAAAATCTTAAAAAATACCATGAAGAGTCCACAAAAGTGTCTAAAGTATCAGTTTCTCTTGTTGCTTTTTCACCTGTGAGCTTATGGGTTGTCATTTTCCATGTAGGATGAGTGTCTAAAGGATTTCCAGGAGAGTCTAAATTGATATCTTCTGGCAATTTAATTGGCAATTCACTTTTATCTACAGGAACAACCGATCCATCTTTTAAGTATATCATTGGTATAGGGCATCCCCAATATCTTTGTCTTGAAACGCCCCAGTCTTTTAAACGGAAAAGAGTTTTTCTTTTACCTATATTCCGCTTTTCAATTTCCTCAATAATTTTTTCTTTTGCTTTTTTAACTTCAAGATTATTCAAAAATTCTGAATTTATCAGTACTCCATTTCCAGTGTAAGCCTCTTTTAATGCTCCATTTTCTTTTTTATCAGAGACAACTCTAGTTATCTCAAGATTATATTTCTTTGCAAAATCAAAATCTCTTTGATCGTGTGCCGGGCATCCAAATATTGCTCCTGTTCCATAATCCATTAATACAAAATTCGCGAAATATACTGGAATTTTTTTATTTTTAATAAATGGATGGTTAACAAATAAACCAGTTTCAAAACCTATTTTGTCTGCATTGGCAAGCGCTTCTTCAGTTGTCCCAGTTTTATTACATTCATTTTTAAATTTTTTAAATTTTTCCGATTGATTAAACTCACTGGATAATGGGTGATCCACAGATAAAGCAATAAAACTAGCACCAAAAATAGTATCCGGTCTTGTAGTAAACACTTTTATTATGCTTTCTTTCTGAGATAATTGAAAAATTATTTCACAACCTAATGATTTTTCAATCCAATTCTTTTGCATGAGTTTTACTTTTTCAGGCCAACCAGAAAGTTCATCTATCTCACTTAAAAGTTCATTAGCAAATTTAGTTATATTGAAAAACCATTGCGATAATTTTTTTCTTTCAACAATTGCATTTGATCTCCAACCTCTTCCATTAATAACTTGCTCGTTAGCTAGAACTGTTTTTTCTACTGGGTCCCAATTAACGTAAGTTTCTTTTCTTGAGACCAGCCCTTCATTAAAAAAATCAATAAAAATTTCTTGTTGATGTTTGTAGTAATCCTCATTACACGTCGCAATTTCTAAGTTCCAATCAATCGATAAACCTAACAATTTTAACTGGTTTTTCATTGTTTCTATATTTTTCAAGGTCCATTTTTTTGGATGAAGATTATTTTGTTTTGATGCATTTTCTGCAGGCAATCCAAAAGCATCCCAACCCATTGGATGTAGAACGTTAAAACCATTTAGATATTTAAAACGTGCTATTACATCACCTATAGTATAATTTCGAACATGCCCCATATGGATTTTACCTGATGGGTAAGGAAACATTTCCAAGCAATAAAACTTTTTACCTTTTGGGTTTTCTAATTTGAGATTAGAAAACTTTTTTCGCCATTTTTTTTCAATAGCTTGAAAATTAAATCTTTCCATGAATTTTATCTTTTCTTTTTAGTCTCTTTTTCTAATAAAGCTGCTTTCCTAATAATAGTTGTTTTTAATTCTTGACTTATCGTAGAGTTATTAAGAATCCTCACTTGGCATGATGCGCTATTTTTACAAGTTTTTTTGTGAACGATAACTTTTAAACTATCACTTCTAATTTCATTAGATAAAAAGCGTATTGAAATTTTGATTGACTCATTAAAATTTGCATTATTGTCAGTGTACCAATCTGAAATAATCATCCCGCCAGCATAATCAACTGTAGTCATTGGTATGAAATCTAAAATTTCTAACGATGCTCTCCATAAAGGGTTTGAAGTACTAAACTCAAAATTAGTTCCGCCTTTGCCTAAAATATTTCCTAAACCAGCAGCTCTTCCTTCTTCAACATTTTTTCGTGCACGTTCCTGTGCATTAGTTGGAATTTTTCTAGCATCCGTTTTTGATAAACCGCCACAATTTGATAAAAAAATTAAAAGTATAGTAATAGTGGATATTTTTATGAATGTTTGATTAAACATAATTATTTATATTCTAAGTTGATATAACATCAAGTTCAGCATTTAGTTAAAAAAGGGCAATAAAAAGCCTGTAAATCTAGCAAAAAAGTGTTGCATAAATACAACTATTATAGATAAAATAGTGCTGATTACAAGATTTGCAAGGAAAAAAACCAAATAAATCAATATAAAACTATCCAGTTAAATATTTAACTAAACAACAAAGGAAAAAACATGAAAATAATCAAAACTTTAATCGTTATGTTATCTTCAGTTTCTTTATTTGCTTCAGCTAACGCTGGTGAACTAGGAGTAAGCGGTACTGCAAAGGCTACTTACAACATTCTAAGCGGACAAACTAACGTAAGTAAAGGTATTGGTATAACAAACGAATTAAACTTTACAGCGTCAGGTGAGTTAGACAATGGTTACACATGGTCTTACTCAATGGAGTTAGATCCAGATGCAGTTGCAGCGGATAACGGTGCAGCGCAAAATGATGACACAAAATTAACTGTAAGCACTCCTTACGGTACATTCGGTGTTTTCGTTTCTGAAGGTGGATTAGACGTTGAAGATGCAGGATCTCAGTCAGTATACGCAAGACCAACTGATATGGGTGACCCATCAGCAACAAGCGATAACTACACAATTGACTCTTACAATAACATTCAATACCACACTCCAGCAGACATGCTACCATTTGGTGTTACAGCTAAAATTGCTTACGCAACAGGCTTAGATGCTTATGGTTCAGGAAATAATGCTGGTGCAGTAATCACAGATGCAGATGAAGGTATGGGAGATAGCGCAACTGAGTATCAAGTTAAAGCTGCTCCAATCGACGGTTTAACTGTTGGTGCTTCATACATTGAGTTTAGTGGTTCAGGTACAGCTAACACTGTGCAAGATCCAGAGTCAGGTGCATACTACGCGACGTACGCAACTGGACCTTTCTCAATTGGTTACTCAAAAGCTTACAAAGCTCCAATTGTGGGTAATTTAACTGCAGCGTCAACTGTAGAAACTGTAGACTACTACGACCAAACGAATATGTCAGTAGCATATGCAGCTAGCGATAACCTTTCTGTTTCATACGAAAAAGAAACGTCAGAAGCTAACTACGTATTAAACACTACAGCTGATGTAGAACAAGAGTCTACATCTGTACAGATTGCATACACAATGGGTGGTGCTACATTAGCAGTTGCACATTCTAGCCATGATAACGTTGGCTATACTGATGCTGCTAACCAAGACCAAACATTATTTGCAATAACTATGGCGTTTTAATTAGTTATTAATAATTTAAAAAAGCCGGCTGAATATTTTAGCCGGCTTTTTTTTTACCTCTGACAAAATTGCAAAATATTCAGAATTTATAGACTTAATTTTATTAAGGTTTTCGTAGTTTATTCCCCCAAGTGGAATTAAATTTTTATATAAGAAAGTATAATAATTAAATTTGTTGATCCCTAAAAATCCTAAATTTTTTTTATAATTCACTTTAAATAACCTTGAAAATAAAATGATTTTACACCCTTGCTTTACTTTATGTTTAATTTCTTTCAAATTATGTGCGGAACCAATCATTTGATAATTAGATCTTTTGAGATGCAAAGGCTTAAAGCTTTTATTAAAAGCGGATAAATATATGCCGTCAGAATTTAGTTTTACTGCTAAATGTTGGTCATTTGCGACGTAGAATTTTATTAATTTTTGCTTACATTTTTTTCTAAATTCTATTAAATTAACAATATTATTTTTTTTTTCATTATTTCTGTAAATAATAATAAATTTATTAGGTTTTTTAATGTTTTTTAAATCTATATCTTTGATATTTTCTATAATTAAAAAATATTTTTTTTTAACCGCAAACATATGAACAACATAGTAGAAAGTTTTAATAAAATAAATTCTAATATAAAAAAATTAAACCCAGCTAAAACAGTTAAAATTGTAGCTATAAGCAAGACTTTTTCTTTAGATCACATCAAACCCTTAATTGATTTCGGACATAATCATTTTGGTGAAAATAAAGTCCAAGAGGCATTCTCAAAGTGGAAAGATCTAAAAATACAAAATAAAAGAATAAACCTTCATATGGTCGGTAAATTACAAAGTAACAAAGCTAAAAGTGCGGCAGAATTATTTGACTATATTCATTCCCTTGATACGCAGAAACTTGCTGATATTTTTTCTAAGTGTGAAGCAAATAATGGTAGAAAACTTAAATATTTTATCCAAGTTAATATTGGAAATGAGCTGCAAAAGTCAGGGATTCCTGTAAATGAAATTGAAAACTTTTATAATTATTGTATTAAAGAAAAGAAATTAGATATTTTAGGTTTAATGGTGATTCCTCCAAACGACAAGAACACTAATAAATATTTTAAAACTATGGATAAGTTGAATAATTCTTTGGGATTAAATGAATTGAGCATGGGCATGTCCTCTGATTATCAAGATGCAGTCGTAAATAACTCCACTTTTGTGAGAATCGGAAGTTCTATATTCGGGCAAAGATCTTAAATTATTTTTACTCTAGTTTTTTTATCTAAAAAATTAATTAATTTTTTTAAATTTGATTTACTTATTGCTACACATCCTTCAGTCTGCTTAAAGTTTTTTTTTGCAACATGAATAAAAATTGCGCTCCCTTTATTTTTTTTAATTGGCTTCATGTTATAATTCAAAACTAATATGATATCGTAGATATTGTCCGATCTATAAAATTTTTCAGATTTATAGTTGAATGGATATTTTATTAAAGTGTTGTATTTTTTTGATTTCGGGTCATCACACCAACCCATATCTTTTCTAATTTGCTTCAATTTTATTTTTGACTTTAGTCTTTTAATTCTATCTTTTCTAAAAAAAATACTTTTGATCTTAAAAGTACCCTTTGGAGTAGTTAAATCTCCCTCTCTTTTCTTACTTTTTATTCCTTTTTTGCCAATAGCACATTTTACTTTCATATTATTATAAGTAAGGTATTTTTTGGTAACTAATATATGCATAAGCTAAATGTTCTGATATTTGGTCCTAAAAACTTCATATCTACCTTAGATGAAATTAAAAATTATCTTAAATTTGATTTAAATATAAACCAAGAAACAAACGTCAACAATGATAATAAGTTTGACATTATACTTTGTCATGAGGAAAATATTAAAGAATTTCAGAGTATTTTAAATGGTACTAGTTGTTTAAAAATACTTGCGACTGGAAAAGATACAAGAAATAATAATATTTTTGATTATGTCTTGAAACTTCCTACCTCTATAGAGGATTTAAATAAATTAATAGAGAATGCAATTGTAAAAAAACAATATATTAAAAATTCATCTATAGAGATTAAATCATACTTACTCAATAAAAATGAAAAAAAACTTATCAAAGAAAAAAAATTTATAGTTTTAACTGAGAAGGAAATTCATCTTTTAGAACTGTTTCTTTTAAAAAAAAAGGCTATTTCAAAAAATCAAATTTTATCTTTGGTTTGGCAATATTCTGCAGAGGCAGATACACACACTGTGGAAACTCATATTTATAGATTAAGAAAAAAAATTAGCGAAAAATTCTCTGACGATAACTTTATTTTAAATAATAAAGAAGGATACTTTCTGTGAAAAAGAGAAATAAAATAGCAATAGATTTATTTACTAAGAAATATCGGAAAAGAGTTGTGAAACCCAAGAAGGGAAAAGGCAGTTTTAAAAGGCAAAAAAAATAATTTAATTAATTCTTGCACCTATAATCTGAATTATTTTTGAGGACATTTCTGTGCCTATTTCAATACTTTCTTTTAATGATTTTCCGTTGATGTATCCATGGAGAAAACCTGCTGCAAATAAATCTCCAGCGCCAGTTAAATCCACTAATTTTAGGTTTTTTTTAGCTTTACATTCTACGACCGTATCGTCCTTGATCGCTAAAGCCCCTTTTTCACCTCTAGTAATTACTAACAATTTTTTTAATTTTTTTGAAAATTCAACAACGTCCTCTATCTTTTTTGTATTCAGCAAAGACATTATCTCTTGTTCATTAGAAAAAGTGATATCAAGGTTTTCTTTTACTAATTGTAAAAAACTTGATTTATGTCTTTCTACACAAAATAGATCTGAGAGAGACATTGCTACTTTATTAGAATTTTTAATAGCTATATCAAATGCTTTTTTTGGCTCTCCTTCATCCCACAAATATCCTTCAAGAAAAAGCAGTTCGCTATCTTGTACTGCCTTAATATTAATATCCTTTTCATTAATTCTACCAGCGACTCCTAAAAAAGTAACCATTGTTCTCTCAGAGTCAGGCGTAATTAAAATTAAACATGTTCCAGTAGGAATTGTTTCTTTTTTCTTTGAGTAGTAATATTTTACATTCTCCTTCTTTAATCCAGCTTCATACTTTATTCCTAAATCGTCGTCACTTACTTTACCAATGAAGCCTACTTCATTTCCTAATTGTGCAAGACCTACGATAGAGTTTGCAACTGAGCCACCCGACATTGTTTCTTCGATTTTAAGATCAGAAAGTAATTTTTTAAATTCAATTTCATCAACTAACTTCATAGTACTTTTGACTAAAGAATTTTTTTTAAGAAAATCTTCTTCTACTCTACAGATAACATCTACTATTGCATTTCCAACGCCGAGAATTTTCATATTTTAAGCTTTTTTTGTTTTTATCGACCTTTTCCTATTTGGATAGCAGCTTTTGCAAATTTTACAAGTTAATCCATAACAATCTCTGGCTTTACAATATTCGCGACCATACCAAATTATTTGAAGATGAAGTTTGTTCCAAAGTTTTTTTGGAAATATAATTTTTAAATCTTTTTCTGTTTGAATAACACTTTTACCGTTAGTAAGACCCCATCTTTGAGCAAGTCTATGTATATGGGTATCTACAGGAAATGCAGGATATCCAAAACCTTGAGACATCACCACACTTGCTGTCTTATGTCCAACACCTGGTAATTTCTCAAGCTCCTCGTAGGTTCTAGGAACTTTGCCATTATATTTTTCCACCAAAGTTTTAGATAAATAGAAAATACTTTTTGCTTTAATTCTAAAAATTCCAATTCTTTTAATCAAGCGTTCAATTTTTTTTCTTCCTAATTTTACAAAATGTTTGGGCTTATTATATTTAGGATAAATTTCTTTAGTTACGTTATTTACGTTCACATCAGTACACTGCGCTGAAAGTAGAACTGATATTAAAAGAGTAAATATATTTTTGTAATTTAATGGGATAGGAACTTTTGGATAAGTTTTATTTAATATTTTAACAATGATTTTAGATTTTTCCTTATTATTCACTTAAAGTTTAAAAGGTCTCGCATGGAATAAAGACCTGGTTTTTTATTTAATAACCATTTAGCAGCGGTAAGCGCTCCTTCAGAGTAAAGAGCTCTGTCAAAAGATTCATGATTTAATCTTACAATTTCTTTTCCACTAGAAAAAATTACTTCATGTTCTCCGACTACTTCACCTTTTCTTATTGAGTTAAAGTTAATTTTTTTTCCATAGGGAAAAAATTTCTTGTTTAGGTATTTTTTACCGAGTATTTTGTAAAAATCTTTATTTTTACCTATTGCTATCCCTTTCCCTAACATTAAAGCCGTGCCTGATGGGTAGTCTTTTTTATGTTTATGATGCACCTCATAAACTTTAGTTAAGAATTTATCCCCTAAAGTCTTTGAAGTAATCTCTGTTAAATACATCAAAAGATTTATGCCTAAACTCATATTTCCAGCTTTTAAAATTGGAATTTTAGTTGAAAATTTTTTTATTATATTTTCCTCTTTTTTTGTAAATCCTGTGGTTCCAATTACAACTTTCTTTTTTTGTTTTGTAGCAAATTTTAGAATTTCTAAAGTGCATTTTGGAACAGTAAAATCTATAATTATATTAGCCTTCTTAAATGCATTCATCGAATTGAGTTCAGGTTTTATACCTGAAATCTTTTTATTTATTCTTTTATTTTCAGTTAAAGATACAAGTTTAAAAGTTTTATTTTTATTTGCAGATTTAATGAGTTGCTGACCCATTCTACCTAAGCATCCCGTTATGGCTAAATTAATTTTTTTCATTAATTAATTAAATAAATAATTACAATAATTACTACTACAATTATAGTCCAGATTGATAAATTATTTAAAACCTGCTTTAACTTATTATTGGTGGATAAAAAACTGGGTAAGATTAAAGCTAGTACCGCAATAAGAAATATTGCAGACATTATCTGATCAGTTTCCATTTATATTATGTTTTTTTCCAAAATTTTTTCGCTTTTTCAAAAAAGTTTTTAATTACTGGGTCAGGTTTATTAGACTCGATTTCGCTAAATTCTTCTAGGATCTCTTTTTGTCTTTTAGATAACGATGTTGGCACTTGAGTGACAACTCTTATATAAAGATCACCAAATATATTCCTTCTAAGTATTGGCATACCTTTTCCTTTTAATCTAAACTGTTTTCCATGTTGAGTCCCAGCAGGAATTTTAATTTTTGATTTTCCACCATCGATTGAAGGCACTTCTACTGATGTTCCCAATGTTGCATTTGAAAAGGAAATTGGTAATTCGTAGTACAAATTTTCGTCTGATCTTTTAAAGATATTATGGTTATCTATAGATATAAATAAGTATAAGTCCCCACTAGCACCGCCTTTTGATCCAGCCTCACCCTTTCCAGATAATCTTATTCTGGTTCCATCATCAACTCCTTTAGGAATTTTAACAGTCACATTTTCGTTATCTTGAATTTTCCCATTTCCATTACAAACATTACATGGAGAACCAATCATTTCTCCATAGCCATTACACTGGGGACAGGTTTGTTGAACAGTAAAGAAACCTTGGTTAGTTCTTACTTTACCTCTTCCAGAGCAATAATCGCATCTTATGGGTTTAGATCCTTTGGCTGCACCGCTCCCAGTACAAGATTTGCAAGATTTATATGTTGTGTATCTAACATTCTTTTCTGTACCTTTGTAGGCATCCTCTAAACTAATACTGACGTCATATCTTAAATCGTTGCCCCTGTTACTAGTTCTCCTAGAAGAACCTCCACCAAAGTCACTAAAGAAATCCTCAAAAATATCAGAGAAAGATGAGTTGTCGAAACCTCCAAAACCTTGGAAACCACTTCCACCACCACCTTCAAATGCTGCATGACCAAATTGATCGTAATTTGCTTTTCTTTTATCATCCGAAAGTATGTGATAAGCCTCACTTGCCTCTTTAAACTTTTCCTCTGATACTTTATCGCCTTTATTTTTATCTGGATGATACTTTAAAGCTAATTTTCTATAGGCTTTTTTAATATCGTCTTTCGATGCACCTTTTGGAATACCTAAGACATCATAACAATCTCTTTTAGCCACAGGACGTCTCCTTATTAATTATCTTAGGCGCTTTTTTCTTTATCTTCTTTTATATCCTCAAAATCTGCATCTACAACATTGTCTTTTTCACCAGGCTTAGCATCTTTAGGTCCTTGAGAAGGTCCTCCAGCATTCTTATCATCGTCATTTGGTTTCTGCTGACTTTTGTATACTGCCTCACCTAATTTCATTGAAACTTGTATTAAACTTTGAGTTTTTTTCTTAATATCTTCTACATCCGTTCCTTCTAAAGATTTTTTTAGATCAGCTATAGCGCTTTCTATAGCTTTTTTTTCCTCCGTAGAAACTTTATCGCCATGTTCTTTAAGACTTTTTTCCGTTGAGAATACTAAACTATCAGCTTGATTTCTTGCATCAACAGAGTCTCTCTTCTTTTTATCTGCTTCTTTATTAGCTTCAGCATCTTTTACCATTTTCTGGATTTCCTCATCTGAAAGTCCGCCAGAGGCTTGAATCTGAATTTTTTGCTCTTTTCCTGTTCCTTTATCTTTTGCAGAAACACTTACAATTCCATTAGCATCAATATCAAAGGTAACTTCAATTTGAGGCGTTCCTCTAGGTGCAGGCGGTATTCCAACTAATTCAAAATTTCCAAGAATTTTGTTATCTGCAGCCATTTCTCTTTCTCCCTGTAATACTCTAATAGAAACAGCAGGTTGATTGTCTTCAGCAGTTGAAAAAACCTGACTTTTTTTTGTTGGAATTGTTGTATTTTTTTCAATCAACTTTGTTGAAACTCCTCCAAGTGTTTCTATACCTAATGAGAGAGGCGTTACATCTAAAAGCAAAACATCCTTAACGTCTCCTTGAAGAACACCACCTTGGATAGCAGCACCCATCGCAACTACTTCGTCAGGATTAACACTTTTGTTGGGTTCTTTTCCAAAGAAATTTTTAACAGTTTCAATAATTTTAGGCATTCTAGTCATTCCACCTACTAGGACAACCTCATTTATTTCTGCCGCAGAGAAACCAGAGTCTTTTAAGGCTGTTTTACATGGCTCTAAGGTTCTATCAACTAAACTCTGCACTAAAGCTTCTAACTTAGCTCTGGTAAACTTCAAATTTAAATGTTTGGGACCTGATTTATCAGCAGTTATAAAAGGTAAATTAATTTCTGTTTGTGCAGCAGAAGAAAGTTCAATTTTCGCTTTCTCAGCTGCTTCCTTCAACCTTTGCAAAGCAAGTTTATCAGTTTTTAAATCAATTCCATTATCTTTTTTAAACTCAGTTGCAAGATATTCGACTATGCTATCATCAAAATCTTCTCCACCTAAAAACGTGTCACCATTAGTTGATTTCACCTCAAATACCCCGTCCCCGATTTCTAAAATTGAAATATCAAAAGTTCCTCCCCCTAAATCATAAACAGCAATTTTCTTTCCTCCCTTTTTATCTAAACCGTAAGCAAGTGACGCAGCAGTGGGCTCGTTGATAATTCTTAAAACTTCTAAACCAGCAATTTTTCCAGCATCCTTAGTAGCTTGTCTTTGAGAGTCGTTAAAGTAAGCAGGAACAGTTATAACTGCTTTAGTCACAGCTTGGCCTAAATATTTCTCAGCTGTTTCTTTCATTTTTTGTAAAACAAATGCTGAAATTTGAGCAGGTGAGTATTTTTTTCCTTTACCTTCTACCCAAGCATCTCCATTATCAGATTTAACAATTTTGTAAGGGACTTTTGAAATATCTTTTTGAACTGAAGGACCATCAAACTTTCTACCAATAAGCCTTTTAACAGCGAAAATCGTATCTCCAGCATTTGTTACTGCTTGCCTTTTTGCAGGCTGGCCAACTAATTTTTCGTTGTTTTCTAAAAAAGCTACTACTGAAGGAGTTGTCCTTGCACCTTCAACATTTTCTAAAACTTTTGCTTGCGAGCCATCCATTATTGCAACGCAAGAGTTTGTAGTTCCTAAGTCTATTCCAATTACTTTACTCATTAAAAAATTCCTTCTGTTGATTTTTATATGGGGGTTTTTTTTCTTTCTACAAGGCTAGTTTTTCTCTTTTTTTTCCTCTTTTTCCTTAATTTTTGATTTTTCTTTCTTTGAAACCCCTACTAATACCGGTCTTAACAGTCTTTCACCCAACATGTAGCCTGACTGAATTTCTTGAACAATAGTTCCTTCTTCAGACTCATTACTTTCTATCTCAGCCATTGCTTGGTGAAGATTTGGGTCAAATTTTTTGCCCTTGGCATCAATTTTTGTAATTCTATTTTTTTCAAAAATGGATACTAAATCTTTTTCAATTATTGAAATATTTTCTAAAAATTTGTCTAAGTCTTTATTGGATTTTAAAACTTCGTCGTTTTTAATTGCATTTTTTGCTCTCTCCAAATTGTCTAAAATTGCTAAGCTTTCTTTAGCGAAATTATAAGAACCAAACTCAAAAGCGTCTTTTATTTCTTTCTCAAATCTTCTCCTCTGGTTTTCAATTTCAGCCAGAGATCTAAGTAATTTATCCTCGGTTTCCTTTAATTTTTGCTCAATTGAGATCTGTTCTATTTTCTCTTTAGGGACATCTTTTAAAGGGTCCTTAGTTTTTTCTGCGTCTTTTTTGTTATTCTCCGACATCTGATTGCTATATAGTAAATTTTTATTAAATTACTAGGTGAAAATGAAAAAAATTTTAGTGGGAACTCATAATTTGGGAAAATTCAAAGAAATTTCATCTTTAATTTCAAAAAAGTACATAAAAATTAATCCAATAAAACTTAAAATTCCAAGCCCGAAAGAGACAGGGAAAACCTTTATTTCAAATTCAAGATTGAAAGCAAATTTTTTTTCAAGATATGTTGACTATCCAGTAATTTCTGACGACTCAGGCTTATGTATTAAATCACTTAAACAACAACCTGGAATATATTCAGCAAGATTAGCAAAAAAAAATGGTGGATTTATTAATGCAATGAAACTTATTTTAAAAAAACTTAAAAATAAAAAAAATAGATCAGCAACTTTCATATGTTCTCTTTCGTATAAAGATCATAAAAGAATGATAAGTGTAAAAGGTGTAGTTCATGGACAAATTTCAAAAAAAATAATTGGAAAAAAAGGTTTTGGCTATGATCCAATATTTATTCCTAATTCAAAAAATAAAACTTTTGGTGAAATGTCAAAACATAAAAAAATGTTAATTGATCATAGATATTTAGCATTTAAAAAACTAAAGAAAATAATTAAAACTTTATGAATGTATTGTCGTGTGTTTTGTAAATGTTAAGCTCCTGTAGAACTCTTTTATCTTTAAAACTAAAAGTTCCTATTTTACCTTTAATCTTATTTTTAAAAGAAAAATCGTTAATTGAACTTAATTTTCCATTTTTCTTCCACGCATAATAGATTAAACCCATCGCATCATAAGTTAAAATTGTTATCTCACTAGGATAAGCTTTAAATTTTTTGAAATACTTTTCATTATATTTTTTAAACTCAGAGTAGTTTATCGAAGGATAATAAATAGTTTTAATCGTATTTTCATAAAATATACTTTCATCAAACCATTGATTTACTGTGGTAAATAAAACCTTGCTTTGATCTACATCAGTGTAAACCAATGACGTTAGAACACTTTTAAGATTATTTCCAAAGTCGATAATAATGACAGAATCAAAACTAACTCCGCCAAGAGTATAGAGTTGATCTAATCGATCTAATTCCCTTAAAGATTGTTCATCCTCTTTGTCCTCAAACATTTTTTTTCTAAATTCTAATTTTCTTTTTCTTTCAGAATAATTTGTTAAAACTTCTATTTCACCGGTCAAAATCTGGGGATTTGAACTATATTTGAATAATTTGATGTTACCTAAATCAAAATTTTTTAATTTTGTTTCAATCAAAGTTGAATATTTGTTATCAGGAAACATTATTACTGTTTTTTTTTTATTTTGACTTTTAATAAATTCTCTCAGTGCTACTAACTGAGACTCTAAACTTATACCAATACTTATGATATTATCATTAAAATTAGGAGAAATATTTGAGGGTGATATAAAAATTATATCGTTATATTTTTTTGCCTCATCAAATTCTTCAAAACTTATTGGACCTATTATTATATTTATTCCTTGGGACTTAATATCCTGAATTGCAGTATTAAGTTTTTTTTTATTATTAAAACCACTATCTCTTGGCACTATAAAAACATTTTTATCATCTATTTCTTCCAAAGCTAATTGTAAGGAGAATAAAAGTGAATTACCTAATTCTGCATATTCACCTGTTAGGGGAGCCAATAATCCTATTTTCAGATTTTTATTTTCTTCATTACTTGAAAGATTAGTATGTAAAAAAAATACTATGTAAGATAAAATATAAATACTGAATTTTTTCATAAAATGAAATTAATTAAAGAAAGTTTATACATTGTGTCAACACCTATTGGAAACTTAGAGGATATTACTTTAAGAGCCATAGAAGTATTAAAAAAATCTGACATAATTTTATGCGAAGACACTAGACATTCTTTAAAATTGTTTAATCATTTAAAATTAAAAAAAAAATTAATTTCTTACCATAAGTTTAACGAAAAAAAAAAAATTACAAGTATCATAGAGCATATAAAACAGGGCAAAATTTTGACCTTAATTTCCGATGCCGGTACCCCAATGCTATCAGATCCAGGGCGTATTTTAATAAATGAATGCATAAATAATAAAATTAAAATTATCCCTATTCCAGGTGTTTCTTCAATAACATCAGCTATGAGCGTGTCAGGCTTTGATGACAAATTTTTATTTTTTGGATTTTTACCAAAAAAAGAAAAAGAATTAGAAAAAACACTAACACTGCTCTCAAAAATAGTTTATTCAATCATTCTTTTTGTCCCTGCTCAAAAAATAAACTTTTACTTAAAAAGGCTTAGAAATTATTTTTCAGGTAGAAATTTGATGATTGCTAGAGAGATGACTAAAATACATGAAACTTTTTATAGGACGAGTATTGACAATTTTAAAGGGTTTGAAAGTAATATCAAAGGAGAACTAACAATCGTTATATCAGAAATAAAATCACATGGTAAAATTTTCAATAAAGATAAAATTATCAACAAAGCAAAAAATTATTTAAAAAAATATAGTTTAAAAGACACAGTTGAATTGATTTTTGAACAAGAACAAACTAATAAAAAAGAAATATATGAAACGTGTCTTAAAATAAAAAATGAAAAAAATTAGTTTTTTATTATTAATTTTATTATCATCTTGCTCTTCAGTGGGTCAGTTTGGAGCAGGAGTAGATATAACTTTTGATCCAAGAACTATTGGAATGCAAATAGACGATACTATTATGCAAAAAAATCTATCTGCAAGGTTAGCTTTAGCTAATAAAAAGTATTTTTTATCAATTCAATCAGAGGTAATAGATGGAAGAATTTTTCTTACGGGCAAGGTAGATGAGCCTGAAGAAAAAATTAAAATAACAAAGATGGCATGGGAGACAAATGGTGTTCGTTCTGTTAAAAATGCAATTACTATTAAAGGTCAATCGAGTTTTAAAAACACAGCAAAAGATATTTTAATTACTAGCCAGTTAAGATCTGCATTAATTTTTAATAAAAAGACCAAGGCAAGAAACTATACTTTAGAAACCATTAATAAAAATATTTATATTTTTGGTATAGCAATGGATCAAGAGGAAAAAAAAGAGGTAATTAATGAAGCAAATAAAATTTACGACGTTAAAGAAGTTTTTCCCTCAATATATTTAGCAACTGAATTAAGTAGAAATAAACTTTAATTAGAATAATCAATAACATCAGAAGAGAAAGCTGCAATCGAAGCTAAGTTTAAAATTTCTGAAGTACTCGCTCTTAGAGGCGCAACCTCAATTGGAGAACCTAAACCTATCAAAAGAGGGCCTATCAGTTTACCTCCACCAAAAACTTTCATTAGCTTCGTAGAGATAGCAGCACTATGAAGAGCCGGCATAATTAATATATTTGCATTTCCTACTATTTTTGAGAATGGATAAATCTCTTGGTAGATTGGATTTAATGCTACGTCCGGCTGCATCTCTCCATCAAAATCAAAATCAACTTTTTCTTTTCTCAATAATTCAATCGCGTCTCTTACATGTTTTGTATTTTTTGAAATAGGTTTTCCAAATGTTGAGTGAGATAAAAAAGCTACTTTTGGGTCAAAGCCAAATAGCCTTGCAACACGAACGCAAGATTTTGAAACTTTTACCAGCCTTTCCGGGGAAGGAAAATCTTGAACATTAGTATCTGCAACAAGGATAGTTTTTCCCTTAAGAGTAATCATCGTCATTCCAAATATTTCTTCACCCGGCCTTGGTTCAGTCACCTTCTTCAACTTTTCAATGGAGGCTGCATAATGTCTTATATTCCCAGTAACCATGGCATCAGCATCTTTGCAGGCTATCATTGATGCACCCCAGGCTATTCGTTCGTTCCTTACTAAACGGTCGACATCCCTTTCTAATTGCCCTTCTCTTTGTAATTTCTTGTATAAATGCTTCACGTATTTTTCTCGTTTTTCTTTATCAGTTGAATTTACAATTTCTATTTTATAATTTTCATCTAAACCTATATTTTTAAGTTGTTCTTTTATTCTTTTTTCTGTTCCAATTAATATTGGAGTACCAAGTTTATTTCTTCCAAATTCTATTGCAGCTTTAAGCATGTTCTCGTCTTCACCCTCGGCAAATATGACTCTTTTTGGATTTTTTCTTATTTTTGCGTTGATACCTTGCATTAAAGACATCGTTGGATCAAGTCGATTAGTTAATTGGTCTTTATAAATCTCTAAATCTGTAATGTGTTTTCTTGCTACACCACTTTTCATTGCAGCCTCAGCAACAGCAGCAGGAATAACACTAATTAATCTTGGATCAAAAGTAGAGGGAATAATGTATTCTTTACCATATCTAGGTCTATCTCCACCATAAGCGGAAACTACTTCATCAGGAACATTTTCTCTTGCTAGCAAAGCTATCGAGTTTGCAGCAGCAACTTTCATAGCTTCATTTATTTCTTTGGCTCTTACATCTAGTGCACCTCTAAATATATAAGGAAAACCAATTAAATTATTAACCTGATTTGGATAATCTGATCTACCAGTTGCGATTATTGCGTCAGATCTCGCTTCTTGAATTAACTCTGGCTTAATTTCTGGATCAGGATTTGCACAAGCAAAAATAATTGGATTGTTAGCCATTGATTTGATCATATCCTTAGATACAACATCTTTTGCAGATAATCCCAAAAAGACGTTAGCTCCTTTAATTGCTTCATCTAATGTTCTTAATTTTGTGTCTATCGCATGTGCTGATTTAAACTGGTCAATATTTTTTCTACCTTTGTAAATTACGCCTTTGCTATCACACATGATTATATTTTCACTTTTAACACCGGTACTTTTAAATAAATTTGCACAGGCTTGAGCAGAGGCACCCGCACCATTCACGACAATTTTTACTTTATCAATCTTTTTTTTTGAGATGTCTAATGCATTTATCAGAGCAGCAGTAGTAATTATAGCGGTACCATGTTGGTCGTCATGAAATATAGGTATGTCTAAAGTTTCTTTTAATTTCTGTTCAATTATAAAACAATCAGGCGCCGCAATATCTTCAAGATTAATCCCTCCAAAAGTTCCTCCTATATTTTTAATTGTTTCAATAACGGCCTCTGGATTATTATTATTTATTTCGATATCAATAGAGTCTATATCTGCAAATCTCTTAAATAAAACAGATTTACCTTCCATCACAGGCTTCGAAGCTAATGATCCTAAATTACCTAATCCTAATATTGCTGATCCATTACTAATGACTGCAACCAAATTTCCTTTACTTGTATAGTCGTAAGCAAGATCAGGATTTTTGGCTATTTCTTTCACCGGTGCAGCAACTCCAGGTGAGTAAGCAAGAGAGAGATCTCTTTTTGTTGTTAAGGGTTTACTTGAATTAATCTCAATTTTGCCTGACTTTCCTTTTATATGAAAATCAAGTGCCTCTTTATCTGAATAGTGATCAATTTCTGTTTTCTTTGGCATTTATTTAAATGAGTATGTAATATAAAAAAATTTAATTCACTATAAATTTATGGCTTAATTTAGATTATTTATGAACTTACTTTCTTCAGCTTCAATATTTAGTTTTTTTACACTAATCAGCAGAATTTTGGGCTACTTAAGAGATATATTAATAGCTATTTTTCTTGGAGCATCTATTTTTGCAGATGCTTTCTTTGTAGCTTTTAGACTACCAAATACTTTTAGAAGATTATTTGCAGAAGGTACTTTTAACGCAGCTTTCATACCAAGTTATACTTCAGCAAAGTTTAAAAATGATAAAAGTGGTAAACTATTTGCAGATGATGTCTTCAGTCTATTGGTAATTACTTTGCTTTTTATTGTTACGCTTGCAGAAATATTTACACCTTATTTAGTATATTTAATCGCCCCAGGTTTTACAGCCGATGATATTAAGTTTAATCTAGCTGTTGAGCTTACAAGAATTACATTTCCTTTTTTATTATTCGTGAGCTTATCATCATTTTTTTCTGGAATATTAAACTCCAACAATAAGTTTGCTGCAGCAGCAGCAGCACCAATCATTCTTAATTTAGTTTTGATTATCAGTATATTGATTTCCTATTACCAAAATTTAAATTTTGCTAAACAACTATCTTACGGTGTTACTTTAGCAGGTATTATTCAACTTATCTTTCTAATTTATGTAAGTTCAAAATATTATAAGCCATATTTAAAATTCAAAACTAAATTTTCAAAGAAAGTAAAATTTTTTTTTAAAAAATTATTACCAAGTATTCTTTCATCTGGGGTTACCCAGGTTAATATTTTAGTTGGAACTATAATTGCATCTTTTCAATCTGGAGCAGTTTCATATTTATATTATGCAGATAGGGTTTATCAAATTAATTTAGCAATTGCAGGAATAGCTGTTGGAACAGTCTCTCTTCCAGTGTTATCAAAAGCATTAAATAAGAAAAATTATTCGAAAGTTTCAACAATTCAAACTAAGTCTATAGAATTATCTATGCTCTTATCTATACCGGCTAGCCTGGGCTTGATAATTGCTTCAGAAGAAATTGTAAACGCATTATTCGGATATGGATCCTTTAGTTATAAAGATGTTACAATGACATCAGATGCTTTAACTTTTTTTGGATACGGCGTTATCGCATTTGCATTAGTTAAGATTTTAGCTAATTTCTTTTTTGCAAGAGATAATACGAAAACGCCATTCTATATTTCATTACTAATTGTTTTCTTAAATATTTTAATTAGCATTGTGTTTTTTAACAAGATTGGTTTTCTTATAATTCCTATTGCAACTTCCTTTTCAACTTGGATTGGAGTATTAATCTATTTCTACTTATTAAAAAAACACAATTTTTTACTTTTACAAAGTAAAATACTTAATAATTTACTCAAAATAATTATTGCGACGGTTGTAATGTCGATCGCATTAGTCTTTGCTTTATCAAAATACTCAAATTATCTAGAATATAATTACTATTATAAGTCAATTTATTTATTATTAATTGTAGGTTTCGTGGGAATTGTATATTTGTTATTCTGTTACTTATTAGGTTTATTAAAAATTAAAAACTATAAAACAAATTAAATGAGTAAAAAAAAATTAGTATTCTCTGGAGTACAACCAACTGGAAATTTACACTTAGGAAACTATCTTGGAGCTTTAAAGAACTTTGTTTCACTCCAAAAAGAGATGAAATGTATTTATTGTATTGTCGATTTACACGCAATTACTATTTATCAAAAACCTGATGAATTACGTACCAATGTGCTAGAGACATTAGCAGGTTTTTTAGCTGCAGGAATAGATCCAGACAAAAGTATAATTTTTAATCAGTCATCAGTTTCAGGACACACTGAATTAGCTTGGATTTTAAATTGTGTTTCAAGGATGGGCTGGCTTAATCGAATGACTCAATTTAAAGATAAAGCTGGGCCAGACAAAGAAAAAGCTAGTGTAGGTTTATATATTTATCCAAATTTAATGGCAGCAGACATATTACTCTATAAGGCGACACATGTTCCTGTTGGAGCAGATCAAAAACAACATTTAGAATTATCTAGAGATATTGCACAGAAATTTAATAATGATTTTAATTGTAAAGACTTTTTTCCTTTACCAGAACCACTTATTTCTAAAAATATATCTAGAGTTATGAGTTTGCGTGATGGTACAAAAAAGATGAGTAAATCTGAAGAGTCAGATTTTTCAAGAATTAATTTAAAAGATAGTGCTGATCAAATTATCAAAAAAATAAAAAAAGCCAAATCAGACTCCGAGCCTATTCCTGAAAACCCACAAGAATTAGAAAAAAAACCTGAAGCTCTTAATTTAATTAAAATCTATTCTGATATTTCAAAAAATAGTTTTGATAAAGTTTTAAAAGAAATGGCTGGTAAAGAGTATTCTTTTTTAAAGACAAACTTGACAGAAATATTAATTAACGAGATTACACCTGTAGGAAAGGAAATTAATAAATTATTAGCAGATAAGTCTCATCTAAAGCAAATACTCAAAAAAGGCAAAGAAAAAGCCAATATAATTGCTGAGGAAAACCTAAAAATTATACGTGAAAAAGTAGGTTTGATATAATATAAATTCCTCATGATACAGACAGAAACCACTCCAAATCCCAACTCAATAAAATTCCTCTCTGAAAATATTATATCGTCAATCGGCACAGAGGAGTTTCAAAAGGGCAAAGTAGATAATTTATCTAATACTTTTATTAAAGAGCTTTTAGAATTTAAAGGCGTTGAACTTGTACTATTATCCAAAAATTTTTTATCTGTTAAAAAAACAGATGAAGCTTCGTGGGAAGAGCTTAAACCAATGGTCATTTCTCACTTAAACCATTATTTTGAAAATAATAAAGAACCGATTTTGAAGGAAAATAAAAATTTAGATAATTCAAATAATACAGACGAAACTGTTAAAAAAATAATAGACGTTTTGGATACTAAAATTAGACCTGCTGTCGCACGAGATGGTGGAGATATAAAGTTTAAATCTTTTGAAAATGGAGTTGTTAAAGTAGAGTTGCAAGGTAGTTGTTCAGGCTGCCCAAGCTCACTCATGACACTTAAGCAAGGAGTTCAAAATCTTCTTAAACACTATGTAAAAGAAGTAAATTCAGTAGAAGCGCTTTAGAATATGAAAAAAAAACTAAGCTACAGAGATAAATTATTAGAATTAGCATACATTTATAATGTAAAAGAGATACAAGAATATACAAAAAATAGAAAACATCTTACCACCGGACAAATTGAACTAATTTTAAAAAAAAATAAAATTATTATTCCAAAAGATTTTAAAACTAGTTTTTTTAAAGAAAATTTTACAAAACCAATTTCAAAATTAAAATCAAGTGTTGCTGAATATAAAGAAGAGAAGATAAAAGATAAGAATAGATTAATAAGAAGAATAGAAAACTATAAATATGACACATCCAGGAAAGTAAACCATGGATTTAACAATCTATGGAAAGGAATAGGCATTATTGGTTTCAATTTTTTAAATGTCTTTCCTAAGTTAGGCTCTACAGTAAGTAAATTTTTTGGCAATCTTTTTACAGATGTCTTTAACTCAATTTATAACCAACAAATTGACCCAAGGAGTGCGAGAAACGTTATAATAGGATTCTTTTTAGTTGTCGGGATATCCACAGCTGTTGTTGTGGGTGTAAACAGTTATAAAAACTTTGATTTTTCTAAAAAAATCCTTGAAACCAAAAAACCTGAGGTCAAAATAAAAAAAGAAAACAAAAAACCTGAAGTAAAAACAAAAAAAGAAACTAAAAAACCTGAAGTAAAAACAAAAAAAGAAACTAAAAAACCTGAAGTAAAAACAAAAAAAGAAACTAAAAAACCTGAGCTTAAAGTTAAAAGAAACAATGTAGCAGAGGTAATATTACCTGATTTAAATTTAAGAACTGAGACGGTTATTCAACTTTTTAAGGACGTTGACTACGATTTAAGAAAAGTAAGAAGTGAAAAATTGGTAAAACCAATATACTTTACACAATTTCCAAGAGATCTAAACGGTTTACAAAACGTACAACTTAAAAAAGAGACATTTATTAAGATTGTTCTGCCTTTAATCGTAGCAGAGAACGAAAAGATATTAGATGACCGTGAAAAATTAAAAATTTTAATTGAAAAAAAATTCACATCTGATTTAGAAAAACAATGGCTAAGACAAAAGCTTCTTGAATATAAAGTAAAAAGAGGTGATCTTAATCAGTTAATGTTTAGAATGGATATGATACCAGTTTCCATAGCGTTAGCCCAGGCCGCAAAAGAAAGTGGCTGGGGCACATCTAGATTTGCTTTAGAGGGTAATGCTATTTTTGGTCAATGGACTTGGGACGGACAAGGTATAGCGCCATTAGACAGAGATAGTAACAAAAATCATAAAATATTAAAATTTCCAATATTAAGGGCATCTGTGAAGGCATACAAAAATAATTTAAATACACATAAAAGCTATTCAAAATTTAGAGAAAAAAGAAAGCAGTTAAGAGATAAAGAAAAAAAAATTACAGGACTAGCACTTACATCTACTCTAAAAAATTATGCTCAAACTGGATCAGAATACACTAAAATATTAAATCAAATAATAACTCAAAATAGATTGTCTGATTTTGAACGTGTGAAGTTGGTAAATTCTGTGAAACAAGTAGAATTAAATTCTTAATTATTTTTCACTAACAACATATTGAATACCAAGCCATCTCCAGAAACCGTGTTCCTCTCTCAAAGAACAATTAATTCTACCTCGCTCACCAATAAATTTTTCTTCTATTTTGATTTCTAATACGTTTTTAGCTAAAAAAGATATCGACGAGTTTCTCCATCTATTTCCCTCATTAGAAAAACATGTAATTTGTTTTAGATTTTTAATATCATTATAAAAATCTATTTTAATTATAGGAGGATTTTTAGATTGTAATAAATATCTTTCCTCAGGGATAATTTTTTTAAATTTAAAAGGCAAAGTTTTCATTAAAGTATTGAATCTTTTTATTTCTCCGTATTTCTCATTTATAGGGAATCTAGGAAGTGCCCACATATCTTTGGACTCATCAATAACACCAGAGTGTTGTCCAAAAGCATACTTGAAACCTAAATCTTTAATAATTTTTTTAAATTCTAAGCTATATTCACCAAAAGGATATGAGAAAAATTCGGAATTCTCACCTAATTCTTTTTCAAATATTTCGATTGATTTTAATATATCGTTTCTAATAATTTCAGAGTTTTCATCTACCAGATACTCGTGAGAATGGCTATGATTTCCTATTTCAACATTTCCTGATTCATGTAATTCTTTAATTTGGTCCCAACTCATATAATTAAATGATCCAACTTCCCTTGTATTAACAAACAATAAAACAGGAATTTTTCTCTCTTTAAGTATTGGCCAAGCATTTTCATAAAATGATAACAAACCGTCGTCTACAGTAAAAAGGATTTTTCTTTCCAATTTGTTTTCTGACAAACTTTTATAAAAATTTTTTGGATGAATAAACTTTAACCCCTCTTTTTCAATAATTTTTAGCTGTTCTTTAAAAACATCCATTTGTATATTAGTGGATGGATATTTACCTTCATTAAATCTATGATACATTATAGATATAAGTCCATAGTCATTAAAACTTAAATTTTTGGCTTGAATTTTTGATTTATGCAACTCAAAAGAAAAAAATATAAAAAAAATGATTACTGATTTTTTAATTATCAACTGCATTGGAAAGGATGATAAATTAGGTTTACGAATAAATAAAGATTTTTTTATATATGATTTTAGTAGTAAAAATATAAATGGTGATAAACTCGTTTCTCAAATTTTAAAACTTTTGAATTCAAAAAAAGTTCAACTGAATGATCGATTCAGTGTAATTTTAAATCAGGGTCCTGGTAGTTTTTCCAGAACTAGAATATCTTTGGCCGTCGCAAAGGGCCTAAAAATAGCTAAAAAAGTGAAGGTATATGGCTATAAAAATGAAGATCTGAAGGAATTTGACCAAAAAAATATCGAAAAATTATTGGCAAACAATTTATTAGAAAAAAATTTGATTAAGCCTATCTATTTAAGTTAAATTAAGCCATGAGCATAATAGAGGATAAATGTAAAGAAAAGGGTGTAAGACTCACAGACCAAAGAAAAATTATTGCCAAAGTTCTTTCTGAGTCAAAAGAAGTCTATGGTTCTAAAGATCATCCGGATGTAGATGAGTTACATAAAAGAGTCACTACAATCGATGACAGAATAAGTATTGCGACTGTTTACAGAACAGTTAAACTTTTTGAAGAATCAGGAATACTTGTTAAGCATGATTTCAAAGCAGGTAAAGCACGGTACGAAATAAATGATGACCATAATCATTTAATTGATATTAACAGTGGTGAAATAGTAGAATTCGTTGATAAAGACATAGAGGAATTGCAAAAAAAAATTGCTAAAAAGTTAGGTTATAATCTTGTTGATCACAAACTTGAGTTGTATGGATCAAAAATAAAAAAATAAATTGAAAAAAAAAATTTTCATAAAAACATATGGCTGCCAAATGAATGAATACGATAGTAATCGTATTTATGATTTATCTAAAAAACTTAATTACATTAAAACCGACAATGTTGAAGACACAGATTGTTACGTTCTTAACACTTGTCACATTAGAGAAAAAGCAACCGAAAAAGTTTACCACGACATAGGAAGAGTAAAAAAAGAATTTAGAAATAAAAAAAAACCTATAGTAATTGTTACAGGATGTGTAGCTCAAGCAGAGGGGGAAGTATTACTTGAAAAAGAGAAGTATATCGATGCTGTTATAGGACCACAGTCTTATCATTTATTAGAAAAAATCATAAAAAATATTGAAAAAAAATTTAAAAAAATAAATATAACAGAATTCGATGTAATTGATAAGTTCGATAATTTAAATCTCATAAAAAATTCAAGTACTAATATTTCGTCTTTTTTAACCATTCAAGAAGGCTGTGATAAATTTTGTAAATTTTGTGTTGTACCTTATACAAGAGGACCTGAGTTTTCACGATCAATAAACGAACTTTTAAATGAATGTATTGATTTAGCAAACAATGGTGCAAAAGAAATTACACTTTTAGGTCAAAATGTAAATGCTTTCAATTATTGTGGAATAAAACTCTCAGATTTGATTTATGAAATATCAAAAATTAAAAATATTCAAAGAATTAGATATACAACATCACATCCGATAGATTTCTCAAAAGATTTAATTGATGCACATGCGAATATCAAAAAACTAATGCCTTTAATTCATCTACCAGTGCAAAGCGGTTCTAATAAAATTTTAAATAAAATGAACAGGAAACACACTGTAGAATATTATATAGACTTAATTCGTAAGTTAAAAAAAATTAACCCTTTAACAAGATTTTCAAGTGATTTTATTATAGGTTATCCTGGTGAAACCGACCAAGATTTTGAGGACTCGTTACATTTGTTGAATGAAATTGAATTTATAAACTCTTTTTCCTTTATATATAGCTCAAGAGCTGGTACTCCAGCAGCTAAATTAGAACAAGTTGATGAGAATATCGCAAAAAAGAGACTGGTAATTTTTCAGAAAAGGGCGAATGAAATAAAAATGAGATATAGAAAAAAATTATTTAACAAACCAGCTAAAGTACTATTCGAAAATAAAGCAAAAGATAATAATAAATATTTTGGAAGGGATGAATACTTTAATTCAGTAATAGTTAAAAGTGATCAAAATTTAATTGGTCAAATCAAAGAGGTAAAAATCCTTAATGGAAATCAAAATACGTTATTTGGAGAAATGAAACAAAAGATCAAAAATAAGGAATTCGCTGCTTAATAATGTCAGAGATAAGTAAGATTGATCAAATTTTAATTTTAAAGAAAATTGACAACGATACAGTCAATGCGCAGATAACAGACAATCAGATGTTGATGTCAATAGTAGGACAATTTGATCAAAATTTAAAAAGTTTATCAAAATTAACTAATACTAATATATTTTTCAGAGGAAATTCTATTACTTGTAAAGGGAAAAAGGAAAATATAAAATTATTTTGTGACGCTATAAAATTTTTAATTAACAAACATTTTTTAACAAATGTTATCGAGAAAGAAGATATAATTTTTTCAGTTAAAAAAAATATGGAATTTGAAGAGACAAATGTAAAATCATTTCAACAATTAATTAAAACACCCAGAAAGTCAGTTATAGCTCGTTCAAAAAGACAATCAGATTATATAAAAGCCCTAAAAGAAAATGACATTGTAATATCCTTGGGCCCAGCTGGAACTGGAAAAAGTTTCTTGGCAGTATCAGTAGCAGTTACAATGTTAATAGAAAAAAAAATTGAACGAGTAATATTGTCTAGACCTGCAGTAGAGGCAGGAGAAAAACTTGGATTTTTACCGGGCGACATGAAAGAGAAAGTAGACCCCTATTTAAGACCTTTATATGATGCCTTATATGAACTCTTTGGCGCTGATAAAATTGATAAAAAAATTGAGTCAGGAGAAATTGAAATTGCACCACTAGCTTTTATGAGAGGTAGAACATTAAAAAACTGCTTTGCAATTTTAGATGAAGCACAAAACGCAACAGAAACACAAATAAAAATGTTTTTGACAAGAATAGGAGAAAATTCAAAATTAGTAGTGAATGGTGATCCATCACAAATAGATTTGATTAACAAATCTCAGTCAGGACTTGTAAAATCTAAAAAAATATTGAAAAACTTAAAGGAAATAAAAATTGTAGAATTTGACCATAATGATGTTGTAAGGCATCCCTTAGTTTCTAAAATTATTAGCGCTTATCAAAGAAAAAGCTCTGATGATAAAGATTAATGTAATCTCCAACAATGTTAAGTGGAGAAAATATTTAAAAAATCCAAATATTTTTATTGAAAAAAAAATTAGTAAACTTAACAAGAAAACATCGATATTTAAGAAAAAAATAGTATTTTGTACTCTATTGTTATCTGGCGGGGGAGAAATAAAAAAACTTAATAGAAAATTTAGGAAGAAGAATAAAACTACCGATGTTCTTTCATTTCCTTTTCATACAAAGACAGAATTAGAAAAAAAATTAAAAAAAGATACAGAAATTTATTTGGGTGATATAATTGTTAACATAAGTAAAGTAAAAAATAAAAAAAATACTAAATTGTTTAAATCTGAATTTGACAAACTTTGGATACATGGATTGGTGCATTTGCTTGGGTATGATCATAAAAGAGATAAGGATTTTCATAAAATGGCAAAAATTGAAAAAAAATTCTTTTCTTATTTAAAATAAATGATTGAAAATTATTTAAATAATCGTTTTTTAACCTTGTGTCTTTTTCCGTTAATACTAGGGTCGATAACAGTTCTATCTTTTGAACCATTTAACTTAACATTTATAAATTTTTTTGTTCTTCCAACATTCTTTTTTTTAATAATTTATATTAAGAAAAAATCAAAAAGTATTTATAGAAAAAAGCCGTATAAAAAAAATTTGTTTTTATTCGGAACTTCTTTTGGTTTTGGATTTTATTTAAGTGGTATTCATTGGATAGCAAATTCACTAACTTTTGATGATAGTTTTAAAATTTTTATTCCTTTAGCATTAGTTTTAATACCATTATTTTTAAGTTTATTTTTTTCTTTAGTAGTTTTGATAATAGGTCCTTTTATAAATTTAAATCTAAACTCAATTTTACTTTTGTCGGGAGGACTAGCTTTTTCAGACTTTTTACGGGCAAAAATTTTAACAGGTTTTCCATGGAATTTGTGGGCTTATAGCATCTCATGGGCGACAGAACTTATCCAAATCTTGAATATAATTGGATTATTTGCTTTTAATTTAATTATTATTTCAATCTTTATGTTTCCAGCAGTTTTATTTTTTAAGATAAACTTAAGTAAAAAGCTTTTACTTTTGATATATCCTATTATTTTATTTTTAATTTTTTATATTTACGGAAATCATTCTATTAACCAGAATAGATCATTGTTAAAATTAAATAATCAAAAATTTAATATAAAAGTAATTTCTCCAAATTTTAAACTTGAGTATGATATTGATTTAAAGGAAGTTGAAAGCAAATTACAAAAACTTATTAAATATAGTGAACCAACGAACAATTCTAAAACTCTTTTTGTTTGGCCCGAAGGCGTGTTTAGTGGTTATAATTATGAAGAACTATTAATATTTAAAGAATTATTCTCAAAAAATTTTTCTAAAAATCACTTCATACTCTTTGGAGTTAATAAATATAACCCTAAAAAAAATGGTAATTTTAACAGCTTAATTATTGTAAATAATGAGTTAGAAATTTTAAAAGAGTATCATAAACAAAAGCTTGTTCCATTTGGTGAGTTTTTGCCTTTTGAAAAATTGTTGAGAAGAATAGGATTGAAAAAAATTACCGAGGGTCATGGTTCTTTTTTAGTAGGTGGAAAACAAGAAAATCTTAATTTAGATAATTTAAATATTTTACCCTTGATTTGTTATGAGGTAATATTCACTAAACTAATACAGAAATCACCAGACGAAACAAATTTAATTATCAATATATCAGAAGACGGATGGTTTGGAGACTCGATTGGACCATATCAACATTTCCCAAAAGGTATTTTCAGAGCAATTGAACAAAACTCATTTTTTATCAGATCAGCAAATAAAGGCATAAGTGCAATAATTAATAATAAAGGTGAAATTATAAAAATACTAAATCCTAACGAAACTGGTAATATAGAGCTAGAGGTCCCGCTTATAAAAAACAATAATAAAAATAAAAATGATTTGATATTTTTTATGCTTTTAATTACATATTATTTTATCTTTTATTATAAAAAAAATAATGGTGAATAATAATTATCTATTTACAAGTGAGTCAGTTTCTGAGGGCCATCCAGATAAGGTTTGTGATAGAATTTCTGATATGGTTGTGGATACCTACTTACATAAAGATCCCGTATCTAGAGTAGCATGCGAAACTTTAACAACAACAAATAAGGTGGTTTTAGCAGGAGAGACTAGAGGTCCCAAAATAAATCAAGATGAATTAATCTCCAAAATTCGAAGTTGTATAAAAGATATAGGTTATGATCAAAAAGGTTTTAGTTGGAAAACTGCGGACATAGAAACATACTTACATGATCAGTCATCAGATATTGCTATGGGAGTAGACTCAAAGGATAACAAAGATGAAGGAGCTGGAGATCAAGGTATAATGTTTGGTTATGCATGCAGTGAAACAGAGGATCTGATGCCTGCACCAATATATTTCTCACATAAAATTTTAAGACTTATGGCAGAAGATAGAAAAAAAGGTACTCTTGTGGGTATTGAACCAGATTCAAAAAGCCAGGTTACAATGTTATATGAGGACAATAAGCCAACAAAAGTTACTTCAATTGTTGTCTCTACTCAACATTCAAAGGATTTGAATCAGCAAAAGGTAAGAGAATTAATAATACCCTACATTAAAAAATCTATACCTGAAAATTATTTAGAAGATTTAAATTCAAAAGAAATTTATATAAACCCTACTGGTCAATTTATAATTGGTGGACCAGACGGTGATACTGGATTAACTGGAAGAAAGATAATAGTTGACACTTACGGTGGCGCAGCACCGCACGGCGGGGGTGCATTTTCTGGCAAGGATCCGACAAAAGTAGATAGATCTGCTGCTTATGCCTCAAGATATTTAGCTAAAAATATTGTTGCTGCAGGAGTATCTAATAAATGTTTGATCCAGTTAGCATATGCAATCGGCGTATCTAAGCCGTTATCAATATTTTTGAAGCTTGATGATAAAGATGTTAAAAAAGTCGATAAAGTAAAAAAAATAATTGATCAAAACTTTGATTTATCTCCTCGTGGAATTAGACAAATGTTAAACTTGAATAATCCAATTTATGAAGTCACATCAGCTTATGGCCACTTTGGTAGAAAACCAACAGATAAAGGTGAGTTTTCTTGGGAAAAAACTGATAAAACTGATTTATTCAAACTGTAATCTTGAAAAAACCATAATTTTCTTCTAATAATTATAAAATTATTAATAATTTCAAAATGGGCAGTAGCCCATTTTTTTTTAGGGGATATAAAATGTTGAATAGAGGATTAGATAAACTTGAGCTTTTAAGAATAGTTGAGGCGGTTGCAAATGAAAAATCCATTGATAAAGAACTTGTAATAAGTTCAATGGAAAGCGCCATTCAGAAAGCTGCCCTGACTAAATTTGGAAGTGATAATAATATAGAGGTAGCTATAAGTAGAGAGAGTGGAGAAATAAAAATACAAAAAGTACTTGAAATAGTTGATAAAGTTGAGGACTCCTCTAGAGAAATTACTTTAGATCAAGCTAAAAAAAATAGTAAAGAGATAGATAATTTAAAAGTTGGCGAAAAAATTTATGAAGAATTGCCACAAATTGATTTTGGTCGGATTGCTGCCCAAAGTGCTAAACAAGTAATTAGTAGCAGAGTTAGGGAAGCCGAAAAAAATAGGCAATATGAAGACTTTATTGATAAACAAGGACTGATATTGAGCGGAATTATTAAAAGATTAGAATATGGAAACGTTATAGTAGATTTAGGAAAAGCCGAGGGAGTGATTAAGAAAGATGAACTTATACCTAGAGAAATACTCAAAACAGGAGATAGGGTAAAAGCATACTGCTATGAAGTCAAAAAAGAATTAAAAGGACATCAAATTTTTCTCTCTAGAGCGCATCCTCAATTTTTAGCTAAATTATTTTTTCAAGAGGTTCCTGAAATTTATGAAGGGACAATAGAAATAAAATCCGTGGCACGAGACCCAGGAAGTAGAGCAAAAATCTGTGTACATTCAAAAGACTCATCAATTGACCCTGTTGGAGCATGTGTAGGTATGAGGGGAAGTAGAGTTCAGACTATCGTCAATGAACTTCATGGTGAAAAAATAGACATTATAAAGTGGACAGAAGATTTACCAACTTTAATTTCTGAGTCACTTTCTCCAGCAGAGATACAAAGGGTTTTAATTGATCAAGACAATAAAAGAATCGATATAATATTAACTGAGGAAAATTTAAGTAAAGCAATAGGAAGAAGAGGTCAAAACGTTAGGCTTGCATCTAAATTAACAAATTATGAAATAGATATTTTGACAGACAAAGAAGACTCAGAGAGAAGACAAGCGGAATTTAAGGAAAGAACAGACACTTTAATTAAAAATCTAGAAGTTGATGAGACACTTGGCCAGTTACTTGTTTCTGAAGGTTTGAATTCAATAGAAGAGATTGCACAATCTGAACCAGAAAAAATATCGAAAATAGATGCAATAGACGATGAAACAGCTAAAGAACTTATAAAAAGATCAAAAGAAACTTTATTGAAAGAAAAAGAAGCAGTTGCACTAAAACTTAAAGAACTTGGAGTGGAGGAAAGTTTAATAAATTTAAAAGGAATGACCCAAGGAATGTTAGTAATACTTGGCCAAAAAAATATTAAAAAAATCAGTGACTTCGCAGATCTTTCCTCAGATGAATTGATTGGGGGATTTGACGAAATAAAAGGTAAAAAAATTAGGATAGAGGGATATCTTGAGGAATTTTCGTTATCACGAAAAGAGGCAGATGATTTAATTATGTCTGCACGAAAGATTGTTTACAAGTAATGTTATGGAAAAAGACAAAAAAAAAACGCTTACAATATCAACTGGTTTAAAAAAAAAGATTGATACAACTCTTATATCCTCTGGGGGCAAAAAAACTTACTCAATAGAGAAAAAAAAACCTTTCAGAGCTAACAAAAATTCGGTGAAACCAAATCTAAATCAACCATTAAATCTTAGCAATGATGCCAAAAAGAAAAATTTTGCGAGAAAATTTATTGAACAACAAGCAACTAAAGATTTTATTAAAAAGGAAAATAAACCAGCTGGTAAAAGTAAACTTAAATTAAAGGGCCCAGTAGACAAAAGAAATTTCAAATTAACAGTTTCTAGAGCACTTAACGTAGAGGAAATTGAAATAAAACAGAGAAGCTTAGCTTCAGTTAAGAGAGCAAGATTAAAGGATAAAAAAATTAAACCTGAAGGTGAGGAAAAAAAAGAATTCAAAAAGGTTATCAAAGAAGTAAAAATCCCAAGTCAGATTACAATCCAGGAACTTTCAAATCGAATGGCTGAAAAATCTAATGAAATTATTAAGTTTTTATTTAATATGAAAGTAGTTGCTACTATCAATCACACAATTGATAAAGACACAGCAGAATACATAGTAAAAGAATTTGGGCACAAACCCATAATTGAGGAAAAATTATCGGTTAAGACAGATAAAACTGAGAAAGAATTAACAGGGGAAGTAAAAATTAGACCTCCAGTAGTCACAATTATGGGCCACGTGGACCATGGAAAAACATCATTACTTGATGCCTTGAGGGATACAAACGTTGTCTCTGGAGAATATGGTGGGATAACTCAACATATTGGAGCATATCAGGTAAAAGAGAAAGATAAGTTGATTACATTTATTGATACTCCTGGCCATGCAGCTTTCACAGAGATGAGGGCAAGAGGATCAAAAATTACTGACATTGTTGTATTAGTGGTTGCAGCAGATGACGGTATAAAACCCCAAACTGTAGAGGCTATTAAACACGCCCAAGCGGCAAAAGTACCTATAATAGTCGCGATTAATAAATGTGATCTACCAGAAAAGAATATTAGTAAAATAAAAAACGAAATGATGCAGTACGAGTTAATAGCTGAAGATTTAAGTGGAGATACCTTGTTTGTGGAAGTTTCAGCTTTGAAAAAAATGAATTTAGATAAACTTAAAGAAAATATTCTTCTTCAATCAGAAATTTTAGACTTGAAAGCTTCTTATACAGATCTAGCAAAAGGAGTTGTTATTGAGTCAAAAATTGACAAAGGCAAGGGTCCAGTATCAACTATTTTAATTAATAACGGAAAGTTAAAAAAAGGAGACTTTTTTATTTGCGGAAATACCTGGGGCAAGATTAGAGCCATGATTAATTATGAGGGAAAAATTGTAGAAGAAGCTCTTCCATCAATGCCAGTAGAGATATTAGGTATGAATGGCTCTGCTTACGCTGGTGCTGAATTTATTGTTACTGAAAATGAGGAAGTTGCAAAAAACATGGTAGAATTAAAAACTAATGCAACCGAAAATCTAAAGATAATGCCTAAAGACAAGGCAGCTTTATTTGAGAGTGCAAAAACTAAAGATGAATTGAATATAATAATAAAATCTGACGTTCAAGGATCAAGTGAAGCTTTAAAGATGTCAATTAATAAAATAGAACACAATGAAGTTGTAGCAAAAATAATTTTGTCTGATATAGGCATGATAAATGAGACCGATGTCTCTTTGGCTAAAGCTTCTAATGCGATTTTAATTGGATTTAATGTTAAACCAAATCGGGAGGCTAAAAAACTGGCTGATGATCAGAAAATACAAATTAAATATTTTAATATCATATATGAAGCCATTGATTATGTCGAAAAATCTTTATCAGGTCTTCTAGAGCCAGATATCAAAGAGACAGTTTTGGGAAGCGCTGAAATACAAAAAATATTTAAAGTTTCGTCTGCTGGAAAAATTGCGGGATCGAAAGTGCTTAATGGAGAAATTAAAAGTAAGTCTAAAGCCAGAATTATACGAGATGGCGCCGTTGTTCATACTGGTGAAATACTCTCAATTTTTAGAGAAAAGAACCAAGTGAAAGAAGTAGGTACAGGTTTAGAGTGCGGAATAAGTATTAAAGATTACATAGATTTTAAGGAAAAAGATATAATCGAGTCTTTTCTGTCAGAGGAGATTCAAAGATCAATATAAAATGACGGATCATTCAATACATAAATCATACAGCCAAAGACAGCTAAGGGTTGGGGAACTCGTTAAACAAAATCTTGGTGAGCTATTTATTAGAAACGAGGCTAAAATACCTTTAATTAATTCAAAATTGATTACAGTTACCGAGGTAAGAATGACGCCAGATCTTAAAACAGCAAGAGTATATGTAATTCCACTTGGCGGTGTAGATATTAAAGAAACAGTAAGTATCTTGACGGAGTACTCACATCTTGTTAGAAAAGCGCTGTCTAAAAGGTTAGATATTAAATTTCTTCCTAAGCTAACATTTGTTGAAGATAACTCATTTGATTATGCTGAAAAAATAGAAAGAATAATAAAACAAAATAAAGAAAATGATAAAGAAAAAAAAAGATACAATTAGATCATTGGCAACACATTCTAAAGACGTTGGTTCTACAGAAATCCAAATTGGATTGCTGACAGATAAAATTATAAAATTATCGGAACACTTTAAAAGTTTTAAAAAAGATAAACACTCAACTTTAGGTTTGACTAAATCAGTAAACAAAAGAAAAAAGCTTCTTGCATACCTTAAAAAGAAAAACTCTGAGTCCTACCAAAAAGTTATTAAACAATTAAATTTAAGGAAATAATGTTCAAAATACATAAGGAAGAATTGAAAGTTAACGGTAAAACTTTAACTTTAGAGACAGGTAAAGTTGCAAGACAAGCGGATGGAGCAATCATTGCCTCGTTAGGGGAAACAGTGGTAATTGCTACAGCTGTAGGTGCTAAAAAAGTTGCTGAAGGTCAAGACTATTTCCCTTTGTCAGTAAATTACCAGGAAAAATATTATGCAGCAGGGAAAATACCTGGTGGATATTTTAAAAGGGAAGCTAGACCAACAGAGGCTGAAACATTAATTTCAAGATTGATAGATAGACCTATTAGACCTCTATTTCCATCAGATTTTATGAACGAGGTTCAAGTACTTCCTACAGTGCTTTCTTACGATAATGAAAACCAACCAGATATATTATCAATCATTGCATCTTCTGCAGCTTTAGCCATATCAGGATTACCTTTTTTGGGGCCGATAGCTGCAAGTAGAGTTGGATTTAAAGATGGAAACTATTTATTAAATCCTTCAGTGGAGGAATTAAAAGAATCTGAGTTGGACTTAGTTGTTGCTGGGACTAAAGATGCAGTTTTAATGGTTGAGTCAGAAACAACAGGATTATCTGAAAAAGTTATGCTAGATGCAGTAAAATTCGGACATGAAAAATTTGTTCCAATAATTGAAGCAATTGAGAAGTTAGCAAAAAAAGCTGGAAAACCCAAGTGGGAAGTTGAAGAAGTAGATCATTCTGAAATTAAAAAGAAAATTGCTGAGAAATTTGAAACTCGTTTAAGAAACGCATTTAAAGAAATAGATAAGAAAAAAAGATCTACAGCTATTTCTGAAATAGAGACTCAATGTAAAGAAATGTTTGCAGAAGATGAAACTATTACAGAAAATCAAGCAATGAGTCAGCTGAAATCTCTAGAAAAAGATATAGTTAGAACTGCAATTTTAAAAGAAAAGAAAAGAATTGATGGAAGAGGATTAGCAGACGTAAGACAAATCAAATGTGAGGTAGGAGTTTTACCAAGAACTCACGGATCTGCTCTATTTACAAGAGGAGAAACGCAAGCACTTGTAGTTACGACACTAGGAATGACAGATGATGAACAAAGATTAGAAAGCCTAGAGGGCATGCAAAGATCAAACTTCATGTTGCATTATAATTTTCCTCCATTTTCAGTTGGGGAATGTGGTAGAATAGGTACTGGCAGAAGAGAAATTGGACATGGAAAACTTGCTTGGAGGGCAATAAATTCATCTTTACCAACAAAAGAGAACTTTCCATACACATTAAGAGTAGTTTCAGAAATAACAGAGTCTAACGGATCTTCATCAATGGCTACAGTTTGTGGAACTTCACTATCATTAATGGATGCAGGAGTCCCAATAAAAGAACCAGTTGCTGGTATTGCAATGGGCTTAATCAAAGAGGGTGAGGATTTTTCTGTATTATCAGATATTTTAGGAGATGAAGATCATTTAGGAGATATGGATTTTAAAGTAGCTGGTACAAAAAATGGCATCACCTC
>MDSW01029456.1_pt1 | contig 39134 bp, 36 predicted proteins | sample 811171 | NCBI WGS metagenome assembly MDSW01 (sample SAMN05326641, study PRJNA326480) | marine metagenome | isolation source: seawater | place: Atlantic Ocean: North West | collected 2012 | reverse complement strand
GAGAGGATTGTTGGTTTGTTTCGCTCTGGTATGCCTGCCAAACCCAGATTCCACCTCCCTCCCGTTGACCTTTTCACCTTGACCTTTCCGGTCTGCTTTTGGGTGATGTCGCTGACTCCGTGTGTTGTCGATGATGCTGTGTTTTTGAGGTTGTCAACGTTCGTCTCCGTTGTAGTTATGCAGCGTATTGAGCATGACTTGGCGGAGACGGATGCTGATCTGGAGCAGTGGATGACAACATCGACCAGCTCAATTGAGGGCTTAGCAAATTGGAACGGATCTTCTCGGTGATTCCTTCACAGTTGATCTCGTGTCTGGCGATAATGAACCTTGCTATTGGCGTTTCCGGTTCGTCCTGGATTCCTCTCTGATGGTTAGGCCCTGTTTTCTATTCGTAGGCAGCCGTGAAAACGTTTTACCAGCAGGCAGATGATCTGGCGCCGTTTATCCCCACGCAGTCTGTGTCATCATATTTGATCAGTCAGTTGTTCGAAATTAAAGCCGTCAGTGAGATCGTATGATCTCGATTAAAATGTCTCTTTGTTGGGCTGCACTGGTTTCGATTGTTTCTGCGGGTGTTCCTCTCACCTTTGCAGAGTATAGATCTTGTTTGAGTTGTTTCTTCTGACTTAACTTTGTCACATTGATCACTTCTTTGAAAATTGTCTTCTTTGTTATTATTCAGTGACGATTTTATATTCCTTTGCTTTCACTCCAGGCTTTTTTACTGTTGTGTTGATTTGGTCTCTGCTTGTTAGCGCATCCTAGATTTTATATCGTCTAGCATTCTTGAAACTGATCTCCCGGTTTAGCTGCCATTTGCTGTAGAAGCATATTGGCATCGCTTTTGGCTTTGCCTTGTAATTGAGCAGCTCGAATCAGTAATGGGCAGCCATTGGTACTCACAACTAATCCCAAATCTTTTTCACATGCAATGATTTGTCCAGATGGTGTTGTTCCACTTGGCCATCGTCCTAAAAGGTTTTGCGCTTGCTTGGATAGATTTGGCCGTAGCCTCTCGATTAATGGTTCACTCTCTTGGATTTTGAGACGCATGCCGTTCCATTTTGTGTAGGTATTTGGATAGAGTGCCATGATGCGCCGGTGAATGTTTAACGCAGATTCATTCCAATCCAGTTCATAATCTTCCTTTTTTAGCATTCTTGCATAGGTTATTGATTCATTGATGTCTTTTTGATCTGTTAATTGAAGCCGTTGCCATCGTTCCTTTTTTTGTGAGGCAGGCCCTGCTGCATTGATCATTGGCATCGCTTTCACCATGAGTTCAGCTGTGATTTCGCTTAATCGTTGAGCCAATTGTTCTGCATTATCCAGCAGATGGATCGGTGTTCTTTGCTCGATCAAGACTGGTCCGGTATCGAGTCCTTCTTCCATGGCCATCACTCCCACCCCTGTCTCCTGATCACCCTCGAGAATTGACCATTGAATGGGGCCTGCCCCGCGCCATCGGGGCAGCAGTGAACCATGGCCATTCCAACAACCTAAGGGTGGTTGATCCAGCACTTCTTTGGGGAGGATTTGCCCAAATGCGACGACGACGGACACATCTGCACCAAGACCAGCCAGTGCCTCTTTGCATTCCTCCTCGTGTCTGATCCGCTCTGGTGTAAACACTGGGACCAAAAGTTGATTCGCCATCGCTTTGACTGGAGAAGCCATGAGTTGCTTGCCCCGTCCACGGCGACGATCTGGCTGTGTTACGACCCCCACGATGGTGTGTCCAGCCTGATGAAGTGCAGACAACGTCGGAACCGCATAGGTCGGGGTTCCCCAAAACAGAATCTTCATGTCTATGCGAACCTCCCTTGTTTTGCTCCTTCAGTGTTCAATGCAAACTCCGACTCTTTCCAGGCAACCTGCCTGTTGCAGCAGTGAATCCATTCCTTCGATACACATAAACAAGCTGTGTTCTTTGGTTTTCTTGTTGTTGCTATAGATAAATCCTTTGGCTTCACGTTTATATTGAATGGCTTCACGCGAGAAGGTGCCATATATTCTAATCGACGATTTCTTTTGGCACCGGTCTGTCTCTGATGTGATCTCATTTTGTTCGCGCGACAGCCTATGTCATCAACAGTTTACTCTATGATTGATTAAGTACCAGTTTCGTAAGGTCAGACTTTGAATATCTATATAAAAGTTGTGCAATCTTGCTGCTGCTGATTCTCTGTCTTTGTAGCTCATTTCTTGTTGTTTACGAGTCGCTTGTTGGGGCGTCGAAAGTCCCTTCGACGGTTGACAGACTTCTATGATCAGCCTGTCTTTTTTTTGCTGTTACTCGGTCTTGGGGCTGAGTAGAATGGTTTTGAATGATTATGACTTAGTACGTTTCTTTTGATGTTTGCCATACTCAGTCTGTAATGGATTGAAGAGCGCTCGGGTGGGCTGATGTATGACCATTTATCTTGTTTGAATTATTTTCACATCTTTTCATTGCCGTTTTCTATTCAAGCCAGTTTTTGCAATGCTTGAAGCGATGATTGCTTGAGGGGAGGTTTAGCTTTTAATGGATCTCTTTTTCTATTCTGGCCTGCACTTTGTATGAGATCTTCATCTTTACTCTAGGTGTTTGAGAAGTGTGTTTGATTTGTTGTTTTCCGGCCAATATGAGGTCATCCTTCTGTTCTTGTTAAACAATATGGCTAGGTATTGATTTGCTTGGGCATATCTTTATTTTCGTCAAATTTAAAATAGAGAATTGAGGATGTTAATCAGCTTCACTTCTTTTAACGCAATCAGGCTTCGCCTGTGATGGATAAGCCATCAACCCAAACATGTGGTGAAACACCACGTGGAGTCACCTCTGCATCTGGTTCTAAATGCAAAATACTTTTGAGTAGTTCACGGATGTCTCCAGCTACTGTGGCCGCTTCCACAGAAAAACGTTCTCCCCCTTTGACCAGCCAACCATCAAAAGGTAGAGAAAACGATCCTTGGCTTGCTTTCACTCCAGCATGTAATGCTGACAAATCTTCAATCAGGATGAACGGATCTGATTCGATTTGATGATTGAGATTGCTGCCACTGCTGCATCCTTCTTTTGTGCTGACGACAAGCCAATCAGGGCCAACAGACACCTTGGCACCTAATCCAGCATGGCCAGTAGGTTGCACACCAAATGTTCTTGCCGTCGCTTCGGAATGCAGAAAACTCTTTAACTGGCCACCATCAATCAGACAAATTTTTTGGGTTGGCGTTCCTTCCCCGTCAAATGCTGCTGCCCCAATGTTTCCCTCGTGCAATCCGTCATCGTGTAAAGATAGAAAAGGGACAGCAACGGTTGAACCAATCGAGTCTCGTTGACTGAGACTGACTCCATCAAGCACAGCTCTTGCATTGACCATGCTGCTGAAAGCGCCAATTAGGGATAAAAATGCTTCTGGAGTAAAGCAAATGCGATACGTTCCGGTTTCAATTGGACGATAGTCAAGATGACTAATTGTCCTGTCCGCAGCTTCTCGAATACAACCTTCAATATCTAGCTCTTCACTTCCGAGTGCGAGCCGAATGGCGCCAGAGCTGCGAGGTTTGCGGCCTTCTTCCTCTGCTCTTGCGTAGAGATAGAGACTCGCTTGCGTTCGTTCCATCTGCCTCATGGCTCCATCACTGTTTAAATAGAGACTTTGCGACAATGATTCTGCGAGTCCGTTATAAGGAACTGTTTGGATCGCAGAATGTCGACTTAATAGATCTGATTCTGCCTGTCGTAATGTTTCAAGCAAGGGCAGGATTCCACGCCGATCCTTGAGAGGTCGGTCGAGTTGAGGGAGAGGTGCTGTTGCTAGAGGCGAAAAGGCCGGTATATCTTCGGGATTGCCAAAATAACTGGCCTGATGGGCTCCAGTCAGTGCTTGTTCCAATCCCTCATCTGAAAGGTCTGTGGTGCTGGTGATTCCAACAAGGCCTTCACTATTCCAGACTCTTACAGTGATGGAACTGCGCTGAGATGCTTTAAGTTGCTTTGCTTCTCCACGGTCGACTTGAACGGAACAGTCTTCACTGCATGCAGCACCAAGATCCCACTGTTTAATCCCCTCACGTTGAGCATACATTTGGAGACGATCTCTTAAACCTTCTGCGTTTAAAGTATTTGTTGATGCCATGCTTAACGTCCTCCAACAGTGATCGAATCAACCTTGATATGTGGTTGGCCAACGGTGACAAAAATACTTCCGCTCACGGATCCGCAAAAACCTGCAGCTAACTCCAGATCATTGGCACACATCGAGATGCGAGGCATTACTTCTTTGGCATCACCAATTAAGGTTGCTCCTTTGACAGGTTTGGTCAGTGTGCCATTTTCTATCAAATAACCCTCTTCGACAGAGAAATTGAATTGTCCTGTTGGACCAACACTTCCCCCACCCATCGCTTTGCAATAAAGCCCTTTATCCACCGATGCGATTAGCTCTTGAGGTTGATGCGGTCCGGCATCAATGTAAGTATTTCTCATACGGCTTGCTGCTGGAAAGGCGTGGCTTTGTCGTCGTCCACTACCGGTTCTTGGGTGGCCAGTTCTCAGTTCACCAGCACGATCACTAATGAAGCGTTGCAGAATTCCGTCTTTGATCAAGACTGTCCGTTCGGGAAGCATCCCTTCGTCATCCATGGAAATTGAGCCAAAACTCCCACCACTTAATCCTTCATCGATAGCGGTGAGAGCGGGGTTGGCAATCAGTGTGCCTACGCTATCTGCGAAAGGAGTGGTCCCCCTCTCGATTTGTGTGGTTTCTAGCAGGTGGCCACAGGCTTCGTGAAAAATCACACCGCCAAAACGATTTGCCAAAACAGCAGGCATTTGACCTGCATCGACATATTCAGCTCGTAGCATTGTCCCAGCACTATCACAAACTTCAGTAGCGCTGGCTTCACAATCCCAGTTAACTAAATCATCTGGACGATCTGTGCTTCCGTAGCGTCGACCAACGCTGGATCGATGCTCGCCATCAGCTGCTAGGACAGAAAGTCCGGTTGATTGGTGAAGACGAATGTCATGGGCAAACGTTCCATCTGAGGCAGCGATTAATACTTCCTGCCAATCGCGTGAATAACTTCCTCTTCGGACTTGTAGGTGTTGGCCCAACCGTTGTAAATGATTGGTTCCTTCTAATAAGCGTTGGCTTGCATCAGAAAGAGTGGGGCAGCGTTGAAGCCAATCTAATTTGTTTGCTCCATGCTCACTCAATTCCAGCAAACCTGAAAAGTTTGACCTGGTGATTTGATTTGGAGCTGATAACTCAAGCATCGCAAGTGCCTGATCCAGGGCTCGAGTTAGCCCATCACGACTGAGGTCATTTGTACTGACAAAGCCATCGCGACTATTGCGGAATACTCGCAGTCCTGCACCACGAGTGAATGCTGGATTGACACTTGTAATGCAATCTTGCTCGGCCAGAAGGCCGAGATGATCGGTACGCTCAAGAAAAATCTCCACTAAATCTGCTCCTGCAGCAGAGCCGCGATGGAGCAGATCTTCAAGGAGTTGTTTCCAGTGATTAGAAAATGCTGCAGTCAAGGGGTCACCAATGAGAGCCGCTTTAGCGGACGGCGGGTTGAAACTTTTCGCTGGGAATGGGAGCCATGAAGAACAACTTCGCCATCAAGGATATGTTGCCAAGCCAATGGGGAAGTTTGCGAATCATTTTCACCGGGGCTGGACTTTGGCTGGCATCGGCCTCTGTTAGAGCCGCGTTGTTAGAGACCAGTCTCTCTAAACGATCCCAAAACTTGTCATTGCGAACATCGAGTACAACGGGGAACACGCGTGCAGATGTCTCGTTGGTTTTGTCGATGACCATGCGGTCATAAGTGCGAGCATCAAGGCCTAGCGCTTCGTAGAACTCCTTACGAGCGACATCACGTACATACATTGTGGCAAAGACTGCCAACAGGAAGAAGCGACACCACAACTTGGCAATAGGACCTCGGACAGTTTTGGGTTGGGACTTCATCAGAGCATCAAAGAAATCTCCGTGTCTGTTTTCGTCTTGACACCAGTTTTCAAAGAAATTGAAAATCGGGAATATTTTGCTTTCAGGATGTTGCTCAAGATGGCGATAAATCGCAATATAACGCCAGTAACCAATCTTTTCGGATAGGTATGTGGCGTAAAATATAAATCGTGGAGCAAAATGTGTATATTTTTTATTTGCTGTTAAAAACCCTAAATCCAGCTGTACGCCAAAATCACTCATCGATTTGTTGAGGAAACCTGCGTGGCGAGCCTCATCTCTTGCCATGTGTGCAAAGCACTCGGCAAGCAGGGGATTCTTTTGTTTGATCCGACGGCTCAACTCTTTGTAGAGAAGGAAGCCCGAAAATTCGGATGTGCAACTTTGTTCAAGGAACTCGATGAACACCTGACGGGTTTCGGGATCGAGTTGGTCTGCTGCACCATCGAATTCCTCGTTGCGCACGAAGTGATGACGGTTGTAGTCCTTGCGAAATTCTTCACATATCGCCTCGAGTTCCTCCTCGTTCGGTCGAAGGTCCATGGCGGCCATGGCCTCAAAGTCCGTGGTGTAGAACCGAGGTGTGAGGATCGTGTCCTTGACAGGATCCTTGATGGCGACAGCGTTGTCTGCTGTCTGTTCGGCCACGGCGGTGGGAGGGACCATCAGCTCCAGTCTCACGGTGTCATCCAATGTAGGGGTGACACCGCATTCCTCGACAGCTCAGTTACTTCCGAGCCATTTTTGACCATTCAGACGCTGCATCAATCGCGACACCAGGAGAGCCAGAGACATCCGTTTTTCATCAATCAAAAATGACTCGAGAAGCGTTGGCTCACTGCCTGCTTCAGCAAGGCTGATCGTCTTACCACTGCTGATGTCTTCCTTGAGAAAGCACAGCCAAAAGCGACGGCCTCCTGGCAATTCACCTAAAACCATGGGGCAGCTGCCACCCACTACCGGACGATCTGCGGTCATCAGTTCCAGCCGATCCGCCTTGACGCCATGCCGATCGAGTTGTTTGGTCAACTCAGGTAAAAAATCTTCTGCCATAAAGGCTTCGAACGGCTTGTCTTCAAGCTTTGGTGGTTTGGGCTTGGCTTTTGCCTTGGGTTCTGGTTTCGCGTCAATAGGCGCCGTTTCAGGGGTGTCGCTCACCGAATCCAGGTCTCTACCAGAACTGTAAGCAGGTCCAGCCTGGGCTTACCAATCTTGATTTGGATCATCCCCCCAATCATCTGCAAATGAGGATGCGTCAGTCGTTTTGGTCGTAGGCGTTGCAGATCGCGATGGTTTCGATGTTGCCTTCCTCCTGATCACGCGATAAGGAACGGCAACCGTCGGTGCGGGATCTCGGATGTCACGCTCGACTCGTGTCGCGGTGTATCCAGGCAGATCTGTGGGTTGGAAAGGGGTTTGGGCTGGTTCTTTCGATGTCTGGTACGACACTGATGACCGGATTGTTGGTGTGAGCAGCAGGAGAGATGCCACGCCGCTGAATGAAGCTCCGACTGTTGCAGCCAGTGCACTCCAGGCACCCAAAGGCAGAGCAGGAGATTGCCAGATCAAAAGTTTTAATCGCAGAGATGGTTCGCGATTGAATGCAGAGATGATCAGTACTGCCAAAAAGGGGGCAAGGGCAGGGATGAGAAGAACGCGCCTGATTCTCACTGTTTTGATCCTTCCCATCGCTTTAGAGGTGCAAGATCCTCTTCAAGGCCATCAAATAGCCTGACAACCAAAAAATCAATCATCTCCTCCAAACTTTTGGGTTGTGTATACCAGGCAGGAATCGGAGCTGCAATCTTGACCCCTGCTTCAGCAAGGGCAGTCAGGTTGCGCAGATGAATCAGATTGAATGGCATCTCTCTTGGAACGATCACAAGTTTCCGTCCCTCCTTGAGGTGCACATCAGCACATCGTTCGATTAAATCCCCAGCGATTCCTGCATTAATTCTGCCTACTGTCCCCATGCTGCATGGCACAATGATCATTGCTTTGGTGCGAAAACTGCCGCTGGCAATGCAAGCGGCCTGATTATTCCAGCGATGGCAAATCAGTTCGCCACCATTTTCCGAAAGATGTTCTCTCCAGAATTGAACCTGTGATTCAGGGTCGACTGGAATTGTGAGGTTTTGTTCGGCACGAAAAACATTGTGTGCCCCGCGACTTAGTACTAAGTGAACGCAACGACCTTGCTTCAAAAGCAACTGTAATGACCGCTCAGCTAATGGCTGAGCCGATGCTCCTGTTACCCCAATCACATATGGGAGCATGATTAACTTTCACTAAGTGTGACGGGGATGGGTTTACTTGTTTCGTCTTGATTGCTGGTTGGAGCCGTTTCATTGATGACCTCAAGATCTATTTGATTGCGTAGGACGTCAACCTTGATCACGCGAACACGAACTTTGTCGCCAAGTTGATAAACGCGTCGATTCTTGCGACCTACAAGACGATTTTGACGAGAACGATATTCGTACCAATCATCATTAAGTGAGCTCACATGCACCAGTCCCTCGACGATGCTTGGACCGACTTCAACAAAAAATCCGTAGCTTTGTACACCACTGATTTCTCCATCGATCTCTGTATTTACCCAGGGCTCTGCTGAGCGAGCTTGTACCATCGCAAGAAGATCTCGTTCCAAGTCCTGCACTTGTCGACAACGACTGTTGAGTCGTTGGATGAATCGATCACTGATTAAAGTTTGAAGCTTTTCGTCTTGACTTGCCGTGAATAACGGCCATGTCAATTCTGTTTGACAATCTTTCCTGCCGAGTGAAAGGCGTTGTTTGTGCCGTACCGTCGGGCGATCTTTGCCATCTTGCAATAAGCTCACGAGAACTTGTTGATTGGCCAGATCGAGATAACGAACACTGGCACACGTCCATGGAAGCAAAGGGGTGCCATTCAAAAGTGTTGGCTCTGAATCTAAGTTGCGTAGATCCTTGGAGTCTTGATCGTCACTGATCGACTCTGAGCTGTCTATATGAGGCGACATGATGCCAAAACTTCTGTCCGGCAGCGCATTGCTCAGTTGCTGTTCGAGTACACGTCTTTGCTTGGCATCGGTGAAGGCTGCCATCAATTCAGATGCAGGGGGACTGCCTTCTTCGTCGAGCTCCAACGGAAGATCAAGAGCGACAGCTGTCTTTGCTACATCTGTCAAAAGTGCTCCATCTGGCTCACATTCTATTAACTGTATTCCTGGTAATTGCAGGGCGGTAGCATGTCGTCCCCAGGCGCGATGTGCAGCTCTCAGTAATGGCTGAAGAAGCGATTGAGGGTCCGTTAAATCTGTTGCATCACTCCAGCGGTGCCGAAGACCTGTTGGATCTGCCCAGACCAAATCGCCCAGCGCTTCGATGAACGGTGGCTTTAAGTTCAATTGAATAGCACCTTGTTGCCGTTCTCTCTCCATCAAGCAACGCACACAGAATTGAATCGTTTCAAGCTGGTTCAGATGATCTTTGATCGGCTTTAGAACGCTTGGAATCGTTCTTGCACGAGGTTTTCTCTCGGCAAGTGCCTTCAACTGTTCAGGGGAAACACAAGCCACGGCACGGATCGTTGTCAGCGCGAAATCCCAATCGGTGATATCACCATCAGCAGAAATATCCAAACGAACTGAAATTGCTTCAGCTGTTTCATCAACATTAAAGCGACACGCTTTGCTTAGAGTTGGGTTGAGCAACGGCTGCCATATCTCACCTAAACAAATCGCCTCTGCTCGATCACGTAGCCAAAGATCGAGTGTATTTCCAGCGCCAATTCGTTCCGCTACAGAAGGGACATGCACCCACAGTCGACTTCCTCCAGCATGCGGGATGACATGGACCGCTGGAAGTGCAGGCGCATCCTGAACGGACCAACTGCGCATCAAGAGAGCTGGTTGATCACTCAGGTCAACTCGTTTTTTCACCGATGGTGTTTTGGACGATGCTCGTGGAGCCGCAGGCCGCTCGTGTAATCCAGCTTTGGTCAGGAGTAGATCTCGATCGGCTGAAGGGCCACCATTGAGCGGCAATGGTCTCGCGACGTGTCCTTCGGCTGAACATTGGGCTACGGGATAACGATCAATTCTGATTTCGACAACGGAGGTCGGTGGATCTTGCTGAATATGCTCTTCATCTTGATCTGGAAGCTGGATGGTTGTCAGCAATCGATCGTCGAGAGGAATCGCGAGTAGTTGCTCATCTTGACGTTCCACCTGCCCTAAAAGGGTCCTGGTGGATCGCTCAAGAATGCATTGAACACCTCCTTCAGGCGAACGTCGTCGCCCGCCCTCTCTTGTAATACGAACTAAAACGCGGTCCCCATTCCAGGCGTGATTGAGCTGATGGTCTCGAATGTAAATGTCATCTCCACCGTCATCACGGATTGCAAAGCAAAACCCCTTGCTACTGCAACGCAATCGAGCCTTAATCAAGTGTTCATCCTTGCCTCGAAGCAGTCCGTCTTCCTGGTTGATCACAACGCCGAGACGTGTGAGCGCAGCCAGAGAAAGCTCGAGCGACTGCTTGTCTGCTTTGTTGGAAAGTTTGAGTGACTTGGCCAAGGTGCCCGTCTCAGTCGGTGTCTCGGCAGACAACTGATCCAGCAGGTCGGCGACCGTGAATTTCATCAGTAGTGGGGACTGAACCGATCGTCTAGACCGGAAGAAATGGAATCGGAGTCATCCAAGGACTAAGCCGAGGACAGTGCAGAGAACACCGATCCTCTCCAACTCTAAGAGTTTGCAGTCATTGGTTCTCGCTTGTGACGTCTGTCGATCTGATCAGAGGTCGTAGCAATCGAAGACCAATGAATAAAAAGCCAAAAGAGGCAAGCAGCTGTAGCAGGTCTGATGGGATGAAGGACGCCATCGATCCCCCTGCAAGAGCTCCAATCAGGCTGGCCAGTACAAGCGCTGAAGCCGACCCGAGAAACACGGCCACAGGACGATTGGATGTGCCGCTGATGGCCACTGTCGCCAATTGAGTTTTGTCACCAAGCTCAGCCAGAAATACGGTCAGAAAAGTTGAAAAAAGCAGTGTCAGATCCATGGGTCAGGCCGTTGTGGAGACGGCATTGAGCAGGGAACGTGTGGCCTGAATGCCGAGCCAAAGACCTAGCCCCACCATCAACACACCAGCCATTAATTCAAGTCGTTCTGGGGGCAGAACCGTGGCCAGCCAACGTCCGATAACCACCCCGACAAGACTTGATGCGATCAACGCTAAAGCTGCTCCGAGAAAGACCAGCCATGGTGCTCCCGACTGGGCTGCCAGCAACAGGGTTGCGAGCTGGGTTTTGTCTCCCAGTTCTGCAATGAACACTGTCGTGAATGTGCTGACAACTACGGCGATGAACGCAGGTCGTTCATTCAGGCTCGAATCCATGGTCATTGAGAGCGCTGAGCTCGATCGAACCTACGCATCACTTTGCTGCGGCCTCCATAAAGAGATCGGATCTGTTGACGGCAGCAACTGATGGCGAAGGAATCCAACTGTTCGACTGGGACTGAAAAAATTGCCCCAAGTTCGCTCACTCTGCAGAACAAGGGTCGCTGCTCATAAATCCGGCAACGACGGCCACCACTGTCGTAGTGAATGCACCAGCCATCCTCACCAACCATCGAGAGATAGTGCTGCCGCTGATCTTCCGTCAGAGCGGCAAGTGCTTCAACCCGTTCTTCTGGACAGAGGCGGCAACAGGCGCCGCAGTGACTGATGCATTGCCAGTGAAGGTGCTCAGTTTTCATCATGATTGCTGTGACAAGCGATCACAGTGGACGTCGATCAAGGACGCTCTGGGTGACAACGCCCCGTAACCTGCAGTCACACTGTTCGTCTGACAGCGCCGAATCATCATGGGCTTCGACTTCCACCTGATCGCCAACTTCGCCGCCCTCGCGCTGATCACTCTCGCTGGTCCCGCAATTGTCTTCATTCTGTTTTACCGCCGAGGAGCCCTTTGAGTTGAGCTCAGGGTCTTAGTCCAAGTCCCAAACTGGCTTCTTCAAGCAGGGTTTTCACCTGAGGGTGAGAGGCCAATGGATCAAAGCATTGCAACTGCGATCCATTGACGACCGTGGCCAGGATCTCCTGGCCACGGTTGTTTCGCAGGATGAATTCAGTCTCGGACTGAAGAAAGGCCACATAGCGTTGTTCTCCTCGTTTCAATCCAATGCTGCTGCTGTGATGGCGGAGTGCTTTCACCTCGAGTTGCAGTCGTTGTTCCCCTTGCCAGCGATTGACCATCACCCGGAACGCCACATCGCAGTGTTCAGGAACAGGTGTTGACGCGTCCCATCGCCATGCGATAGCGCCTCTTTGGACGTCACCCTGTTGTAAGACCAGCCTCAAGTGACCTCCAGTCAGATTTCGACTGTGGACCACTTCACAGTCACGCGCCCAAAACAGGGGTGCTTGATGACCCATCCCAAAGGGCTCCAGCCGTTGGAGAGCAGCCCACAGATCCCAGTCAACTTCCTTCAGCCCGAGTAAAACCTCTGGTCGCACTGGGATCCCCAGGCCCTGAGTTTCGAGCCATCCATCGGCCAAAACGTTCAGTCGCTCGTGCAGTGTGCTGACCTTTTCTGCTGAAATCGAGAACCCGCCAGCTGCAGGATGACCTCCGAATCGCTCCAGCAGATCACCGCAGTGTTCTAGTGCGGCATCCACAGCAAATCCAATTGGAGCTCTAACCGAGGCACGCAAACGTCCTTGTCCCTCTCCGGCGAGTAAGGCTGTTGGGCGGTGATATCGCTCCACCAGTCTTGCCGCCACAATTCCGATCACACCGTGATGCCAATGGGCTTGAGCCAGGAGCAAAAAGGGTGGCAATCGTTGTTCATCTGCTTCGACCAAAGCGAGCGCTTCGGCTTCGATGGCGTCGCACAAGTCACGCCGTTGCCTGTTGTAGTCATCGCAGCGCCGGGCCAAGCCCATCGCTGCATCAGCATTGGCTTCAGTGAGGAGATCAACAACCAGACGAGGCTCTCCAAGCCTGCCGACGGCGTTAATCCGTGGGGCAATCTGAAAGCCAATGTCCTCAGCCTTCAGAGCACGATCGCCCAATCCGGCAAGACGTTGCAAAGCCCTGAGGCCCTCACAGCCGCTTTGATGAAGATGCTTGAGACCCTCTTGAAGCCAAAGTCTGTTCGCGCCTGTAAGCGGTGCCATGTCGGCAACAGTGCCGATGCAAAACAGATCCCTTGCGCCTGCGATGACATCAAGCCTTTGGAGTCGTTCTGCTAAAACCAGCGCCAGAACATAGGCAAGACCCACTCCTGCAAGCCCTCGGTAGGGCGATTCCGGTGGCGTCGTGGCCGGATGGATCAGAGCTTTCATTGGAGGGCGCTGGTCTGGAATGGTGTGATGGTCAGTCACGATCACTTCAACCCCAAGTTCGTGCGCCAGTTCAAGGCCCTCTTGGGCTGAGACACCGTTATCCACGGTGATCAGGAGTCGTATTCCGTCATCGTGAAGTCGTTGGACCATTCCGGCGTTCAAGCCATAACCGTCTTGTGTTCTTGATGGGATTGCATGGGTTGGTTTTGCGCCCAGCGGTGTTAAGGCGCGCAGTAGCAAAGCCGTGCTGGTCATGCCATCTGCGTCGTAATCGCCGCAGATGGCAACAGATTCGCCGTTCTCGCATGCTTTGGCGACCCGCTCCACCGCATCGAAAAGTTCTGGAAAATGATGCAATGGATCTGGAAGTTCCTTGGGTTCAAGCCATTCCATCGCTTGCGTTTTATGGGTCAGTCCGCGACGGGCAAGAAGGCATCGCAGCGGTAGCGGTAAATCAAGTTCTTCGAGTGGATCAGGCTCGATCACCACAGGTAGGGACCAAATCCAGCGACTGGCAATCTCTGGCAAGGATGGCTGCCTCGGTTCACGATGATGCTCAGCATGGTCCATCTTGACCGCTGAATTCGATTGCAATGGCTGAATTGCGTGCTGTGTTCTGGGATGTCGATGGCACCCTGGCGGATACCGAGATGGACGGACATCGGCCCGCTTTTAATGCGGCTTTTGAGGATTTAGGTCTACCGATTCATTGGGATCCAGAGTTGTATTGCCGTCTTCTTTCGATTCCAGGTGGATTACCTCGTGTCAAGCAATATTGTTTGGACATTGGTCAGAGCATCTCAGATGATCAACTTCTTGAGCTGCGAGATCTCAAACGGAACCATTACCTCACTCGCGTGCGCCAGGGTCATGTTGGCTGGCGTCCAGGAGTTGCCAGGCTGCTGAGAGATTTGAGTGAGGCCGGTCTTCAACAATGGATCGTGACCTCTAGTGGAAGAGCGTCTGTTACCGCTCTTTTGGAGGCTGCTCCAGCTGATCTGCCAGGTTTTGACGGAATGGTTTGTTCTGATGATGTGAATGATGGCAAACCCTCACCAGCTCTCTACCAGTTGGCTCTGCATCGCAGTGGTCTGAGCTGCGTTGATGTGCTCGCTATTGAAGATTCAGCCGCTGGTTTGCAGGCTGCGGTGGCAGCGGAATTGAGCTGTTTGGTGACCCCTTCTCCTTGGGATGAAGAACTGATTCCGTTGCTACCGCTGGCTGCAGCGGTTTTCGAGCATCTTGGCGATCAGGACCAACCTGCTCCACAGCAGCACGGGCCAGCTTGCACTGAGGGCCTGGTGACGCTGAAGTACTTGCAAGCGCTGATTCACAGCCAGTCTTCATGACAACCGTTCAAGACACAAGACTGTCAAAGGTTCAACAACGTCTGGGTCGTCGTCTCAAGCCAAGTTTCACGGGGCCATGGGCCCAGCGAAGTCTGATTTTAATTGCACTGCTCAGTGGTTTTTTTCTTGGCAGCAATCTCACGGTTCATCTGGACAATGCCATTTCATTGCGGACTTTTTCTTCATTGATTGTTTTGGCGATCTGTGAATGTCTTGTGCGGTTGCGAAGTCGGGTCGAACAAACCCCGCTGCCATTCCCATGGCACATCGTCGACAACTTGCGACTTGGCCTTGTCTATGCCGTTGTTTTGGAGGCGTTCAAAGTTGGATCTTGATCGCAGCCTTGATCATCCACATTCTGATCTTCAACACCTACTGCAATCGCTTGGTGTTTCAGACCCGAATCGCTGGTTTGATCACTGGCTTGATCGAGGGATTGACTCCGTTGGCCAAGAGCTTTGGCCAACGGACAGTACGGCGGAGTGGTTGTGGTGGCTTGCTGTTCCGCTGTTGACGATCGCTGAGGCTGTACCGCAGGGGACGCGTCATTTGATTGGGCTTAGTGCATTGCCAGGTTGTGGCAAAACAACCCTCGGACGCTGGTTAGACCATGCCGCAAAAGAGTTGAATCTTTCCCTGCAGGTTGTGTCAATTGATGATTTTTATTGGGAGGGACCGGCTCTGGAGATTGCGATGCAGGGAAACCCTTGGGGTGTTCCTAGAGCTCTTCCAGGCAGTCATGATCTCGCGTTGATGCAGCGCAGTTTGACGGCATGGAAACAGGGAGAGGCTGTCGCTTTGCCTCGATTTGACAAAGCGCTTCGAAACGGACGTGGAGATCGCTCTGGGTGGTTTCAGTGTGATGCCGATGTGCTGATCCTGGAGGGGTGGTTCCTGGGCTGCAGACCACTCGATTCACAGGCATCAGTCGACTGTGGCGCGGATCACCTCAATCCACCAATCCAGCCTGAGGAGCTCAGTTATAGACGAATTGTTCAAAACCAATTGGAGCGTTACCAGCCGATTTGGGATTTGATCGATCACCTCTGGCAACTCAGTGCTGATGATTTCAATGCTCCTTCTCTTTGGAAACAACAGCAAGAATCCAACCAGCGCCGTGAACGTGGGGTTGGCTTGACCTCGCAGCAGGTCGATCGGTTTATCCGGATGGTTTTGACAGCCATTCCATCCATCAGCTTCGAGTCAATCAATGCTGACGTCTGCTTGGCCGTGGACACCTGCAGACGGTTGAGTCGTATCTCGCTGCACTGCTGCGATCAGGATTCGCTGTCTTCAGATTCGCTCACGGGATAGACAAAACCCTGTGCTCGCCCACTCAGAACGGATTTCCCGATTGACATGGCTCGCTCTGCCGCAACTGCAGCCTTGGCTTTCCAAGTGGCATGGCGCTGGTTGCGCTTTGCCTTGGATGTTTTCTTCTTCGGTACGGCCATCTCGGCTGGAAAGATTCCAAAGCCAGATTGTCTCTTTCCGGGATGCCCTGCGTCAAATCGCTAGGCTTTGGCCACGACGACGTTGACGTGAGTTCAGGTACCGACGGCTCCAAGCAGCCCACTCAATCTCAAGAGAGCACATCGTCCTTTCTGCCATCTCTAAGGGGGCAGAAACTGCCGAGTTATTCGACTTTGCTCCGCCAGATCAGGGATGGCGACGTTGAGTTGCTGGAGCTGATCCCCGCTCGCCGGGAGGTGAAAGTCACCTACAAAAACGGCAAGCAGATCACTGCCCCTGTTTTGCTGAACGATCATCTGGTTCTTCGTACAGCAGAACAGTCGGGTACACCGCTGAAGGTCATTGATATCCGGCAGCAGCAGCAGCTTGCTGGCATGGTCGGCAATCTTGCGTTGATCTTGTTGATCATTGTTGGCTTGTCGTTGCTGTTGCGTCGATCCGCTCAGGTTGCGAACCGCGCACTTGGCTTCGGCCGCAGTCAGCCACGCATTAAGCCTCAAGAGGATCTCAAGGTTCGTTTTGAGGATGTCGCTGGGATCAACCAAGCGAAGCAGGAGCTTCAAGAGGTGGTGACCTTTCTGAAGCAACCTGAAGTGTTCATTCGTCTTGGTGCCAAGATTCCCCGTGGTGTTTTGCTCATCGGGCCACCAGGAACCGGCAAAACCCTTCTAGCGCGGGCTATTGCCGGTGAAGCTGATGTGCCGTTCTTCTCAATGGCGGCATCCGAATTTGTGGAACTATTTGTTGGTGTTGGTGCGAGTCGTGTCAGAGATCTCTTTCGCAAAGCCAAAGAAAAGTCGCCGTGCATTGTCTTTATTGATGAAATTGATGCCGTCGGTCGGCAACGGGGAGCGGGAATTGGCGGTGGTAATGACGAACGCGAACAGACCTTGAATCAACTGTTGACTGAGATGGATGGCTTTGCCGACAATTCCGGCGTCATTCTTTTGGCTGCGACGAATCGGGTTGACGTCCTCGATGCTGCGCTCACACGACCTGGACGTTTTGATCGTCGGATCACTGTTGGATTACCTGATCGGAACGGTCGTCAAGCCATTCTCTCGGTTCATGCACGCAGTCGTCCGCTTGATCCATCCGTCAATCTCGAAGACTGGGCTAGACGGACACCAGGATTTTCAGGGGCTGATCTTGCCAATTTATTGAACGAAGCATCGATCCTGACGGCACGGCAACGGGCCAGCGCAATCGCGAATGAACATCTCGAAGCTGCACTCGAGAGAATCACGATGGGCTTGGTTGCAGCACCACTTCAGGACAGTGCAAAGAAACGTCTCATCGCTTATCACGAAGTGGGTCATGCGCTTGTTGCAGCTTTACTTCCCCACGCTGATCGCGTCGATAAAGTAACCCTGCTTCCTCGCGGTGGGGGCATCGGAGGGTTTACGCGTTTCTGGCCTGATGATGAGGTCCTTGATTCTGGTCTGATTACACGAGCTCATCTCATGGCTCGTCTGGTTGTTGCTTTAGGAGGGCGTGCTGCTGAACTTGTTGTTTTCGGACGCGAAGAAGTAACCCAGGGAGCTAGTGGTGATTTGCAAATGGTGGCACAATTGGCACGTGAAATGGTGACACGTTTCGGCTTTTCTTCGTTAGGGCCCGTGGCTCTTGAAGGTGCTGGAACGGAAGTTTTTCTGGGACGCGATTGGTTTAATCAACGTCCTGCATATGCCGAATCCACTGGCAGTGAGATTGATCAGCAGGTCCAGGAACTTGCTCGGCAGTCCTTACAGAAGGCCGTCGATCTTCTTCAACCGCGAAGAGACGATATGGACCGTTTGGTCAATGCGCTCATTGAGGAGGAGACTTTGCAGGGTGAGACGTTCATGAAATTAGCCGGACTCGCATGATCCTTCTGCTTCTCCTGCTCCCGCTGTCCTATGTGGCGGCAAGGATGTCGGTGGAGTGGCTCTGGTTCTCTCAGTTTGATTGGCAAAACGTTCTGCTGGAACGCTGGTGTTTGGAACTCATATTTGCGGGCATCGCTGTGGTCCCAGTTTTGCTGGCGAATCACTGTCGTCGACGTTTGTCAAGCGATCACTCATGCGAGCGACAACCGACTGGTTATGTCCTTCAGGGAGGAGGATTCTCGCTGGCTCTCTTATCGACATTGCTGGTGCTGGTGATCAGCAGTGTGTTGATTAGTTGCCTGGCTCTGCTTGCAATTCATCAACCGTTTGCCCTCGATCATTGGCCTGCTGTTCTCGCCAACAATGGCCAACCTTATCGGCATCTCATCCCTGCACAGGTGATTATCACCATCGTTCTCGCTGTTCGGCGACAACCGATGGTTTGGCTGACAAATGCCATTGATGCATGTGTTGTTTTGATTGCAGCGAGAGCCTGGGGGGTTTGGGCTCTTGCCATCAGGATTCCCGATTCTGGACTGAAGGATTCAATTCTCAAAGCAGATGTGAGTTTCGCGCTCGCTCGCTTCACAGCAATTCGCCTGGGCCTTGAATTACTTCTGCTGCTGTTGGTGTTCAACTTTGCAGCAGCCTTATGGTTGCGTTTAATCCGATCGCCAGCCCTTTCCGATTGGCGCGTTGGTCCTCTTCGTGAATCATTCGTTCATCAATGCTGTCGTTGGCTGGCGTTGATTTTTTCAACAACGGCAGCTTTGATCTGGTTGTTTCGACACCAATTGCTTTGGAGGCAAAGTGGAGTCGTCGCTGGCGCTGGATGGTTACAAGAACACCTCACGATGCCGGTGCGCTCCCTTTTCAGCGTGCTTTTGTTCGGTTGTGCAATTTTGTTGCTGCTCAACAGTGTTGGGAGACAAACACAGAAACTGAGACGTTGTTTGATTGCCTTTCTGTTGCTGACAGTGTTGTTGGAGTATCTCATAACACCGCTTAGTCGATGGTTATGGCTGCGTCCGCAGGAGTTGTTGTTACAGACCCCCTATATCGAGAAAGCAATTCAGTCCACGCGTGATGCGTTTCAGTTAAACCAAACCTTACGACGATCGGTCGATCCATCAGCTGAGTTAACAAGCAATGATCTGGATGAGGGAGCGAGTACTCTTCATAACATCCGTTTGTGGGATAGCCAGCCTCTCCTTGAGACCAACAGTCAACTTCAGGAGCTGAGGGTCTATTACAGATTTTCCAACCCTGCGGTGGATCGCTATCGACTCCATCCCGATCGTGACACGGCTCAACAAGTGATCTTGGCTGCCAGAGAGCTTGATCAATCGAAGCTCCCGAGACGTTCACGCACGTGGTTAAATCGACATTTCGTTTTTACCCATGGCTATGGATTCACCCTCAGCCCAGTTAATACTTACACAGAGGATGGATTGCCAGCTTATTTTATCAGTGATCTAGGATCTGCTACGCGAATAGAAGGAAATGAGGCATTAGATATCAGCAAGGATGATGTCCAGAAGGCTGTGCCAGTCGATCATGCAGCTCTCTATTTTGGAGCATTACCTTCTCCTTACGCCGTTGCACCGACTGACGTAGATGAGTTTGATTATCCTGAGGGCGATGAAAATGTCTATAATCGCTATAGCGGTATCGGTGGTGTTCCCATTGGTTCGTTATGGCAACGTTTGGCTGGAGCGGTTTATCTCAATGAGCCTAGGTTGCTTACTTCTCCGTCGATCAGGGATGACACGAAGTTAATGATTAGACGTGAAGTGAGACAGCGTGTGCGAGCAATTGCTCCTTTTCTTGATTTGCGGGGTGATCCTTACTTGGTTTCTGTGCCAATGAAGGAAACAAAGCCGGGATTTTTATCAAGTCAACATCAATATTGGATTGTTGAGGGGTACACGCGTTCAAGCTATTATCCTTACAGTGCTGTCGTTAAGGATAAGAATAATCGTCCGGATAGATACCTTCGCAATTCCGTTAAGGCTGTAGTTGATGCCTTTAATGGAACGGTTCATCTTTATGTTAATGAGCCCAATGACCCAATTATTCAAGGTTGGGCCAATGTCTTTCCGCAGTTGTTCAAGCCGGTTGAAAGTATGCCTGAGCAGTTACGGCAGCATTTGCGAGTGCCCGAGGATTTTTTTAGAGTACAGGTTGATCAATTATTGCGTTATCATGTAACTGATCCGCGTAAATTCTATAGTGGAGATGATGTTTGGCAAGTTCCTAAAGAGGTTTACGGAAGAACGCAGGTTCCGGTAGATCCTTATCATATTACTGCTCAAATTCAAAGCAATAGTAGTTCGGAATTTTTGCTTCTACAGCCTCTTACTCCACAAAATAGACCAAATTTAACCGCTTGGCTGGCGGCGCGCAATGATGATGAGGGTTATGGTGAATTACTTTTAATTGATTTTCCTCAGGCAACGCCAATCCTTGGTCCTGAACAAATTCAAGCCTTGATCAATCAAGAACCACAAATCAGCAAATTGTTTGGGCTCTGGAACCGTGGCGGGTCAGAGGTGATTCAGGGGAATCTGCTTGTTGTACCCCTGGGGAAAACACTTTTGTATGTCGAGCCTGTGTATTTACGAGCCAGCAAAGGTGGATTACCCTCGTTAATCAGAATTGTTGTCAGTGATGGAAGAAGTATCGCCATGGGAGATTCATTACAGCAGGCAATCGATCTGCTCATAAAAAAGGGCCCGCCGGTTAAAAATCCGACAGAACCCTAAAATTTTTAATTTAAGATGAGGATCAACCGATGGAAGCGAAATACTCTTTGCTTCCCTTTGGATCTTCCTTCATGGTCTTTTCACCTGGGGTCCAGTTGGCTGGACAGACTTCATCAGGATTCGCTTCAACATATTGATAGGCCTGAAGAACTCGCAATGTTTCATCCACGTTACGTCCAACAGGTGCTTTGTTGATGGTCATGTGCATCACCATTCCCTTGGGATTAATGATGAAAAGCCCACGATCAGCTTCACCGTCTTCATTCAGAACGTTGTACGCTGCACAAATTTCCTTCTTCAGATCAGCGACAAGTGGGTAATCAATATCGCCGATGCCTCCTTGATTGCGAGGAGTCTGAATCCAAGCTAGGTGGCTGTACTTACTGTCAACAGATACGGCGAGAACCTCTGTATTCTTGCTTGAGAAATCGGCGTAGCGGTCGCTGAAGGCTGTGATTTCCGTGGGGCAGACAAACGTAAAGTCGAGAGGATAGAAGAAGAGCACGACGTACTTGCCGCGGTACTGAGACAGGCTGATCTCCTTGAACTCCTGATCCACAACAGCGGTGGCTGTAAAGTCCGGGGCCATTTGGCCAACTCGCAGGCAACCGTTTTCGGGCATGTTCAGAATGTGGTGGTGATCAACAGGATGCCGATCCTGACTTATGCGTAGTCGGATCGACTTCTAGTTCCAGTCTACAATTTATCACGACGATCAGTACCTTGACTCATACACTCAGATGACACTCGACAGACAGATGAATTGGGATCCAGGCTTGCTTCGCAAATTCAGTTCGACAGGTCACTTCAGACTTTTGAATCAGTTGCGCTCAGACTTGAAAAAACGACCCTTGGATCGTGTTGCGTTCACGGGGTCAGTCAAGATGCCTGGGCGAGGCGCTCGTCAAGCCGCTGTCAAGCCAAATCCGGTTTATCAGCCGCAAGCCACATCTCGATCAGAGCTGTCCGCTCCAATCAAAAACAACCCCCTTACATTTAGAGAACGTTTGAGTGCAATTGAGATGCGCTGATCATGATGATGGAAGAGAGACAATCTCTCTCAGTCATCGATATGGCTCGGGGGAGACTTGAACTCCCGACCTTGGGGTTATGAATCCCACGCTCTAACCAGCTGAGCTACCGAGCCAGGTATTCGATAACTCTAAACGATGGAGTGCCAATCAGGCCTTCCGAGTTGGAAGCTTTGAAAGAGGGTTGACTGCTGCACCACCTGCACGGCGAATCTCGAAATGAAGATGGGGACCTGTGCTGCGGCCCGTGCTCCCCATCAAAGAAATTCGAGAACCTTGAGGAACGATCTGACCTTTCTTTACCAGTAAACGACTGTTATGGGCATAACGGGTTGATTCACCATCGCTGTGGGTGATCTCGACTAAATAGCCATAACCACTGCTCCAGCCTGCATAGGTAATAATTCCATCACGAGAAGCATGGATGGTCGTGCCTGTGTTGTTGGCAATATCAATTCCCTTATGCATCCTTCCCCAGCGCCAACCGTATCCAGATGTGAAAACTCCTTTGGTCGGCCACATATAACGCTTGCTGAACTGACCTGGTTGATCATGGAATGGTGACCTCAGTTGTGGCAATTTTGGCCAACTAGCAGCTCCGCTCATGCTTGGGCGTATAGCGAGCATTTTTTGTCCGCTAGCTGCTTGCGCAACACGAACTTGTCGGCCAATGGTGAGAGAGGCAACATCAAGGCCGGGATTGAATTTTTGCAGCTCATCACTGCTAAGACCATGCCTCTTGAGAAAACTGGCTAAAGAATCACCCTGTTGTACGGTTGCAACTTCTTTCTGAATTAATTCTGGATCGGGTTCTTTATCAGTCAAACTATCGAATTTAAGTTGTTTAATTGTTTCTGCTTTATTTTTTAAGGAAGAATTGAAGCGTACCCATTGATTTGGATGGTAGACGTGCCCAGTGGATCTGCCATTTTCCTTGGCCAGGTCTTCAACTTCGAGACCAAGCTCGATAGCCAATGATGCAAGAGTGACTCGATCAGAAACCTGAATCCAAATGGGATGAGTTTGCTGAGCAATTTCTTCCAAAGATGTTTCGTCTACTTCTGCTGATTCATCGTCAGACATCAACGAATAAGTCGAATCTTCAGATTCATCTGTTGATGGCTTAGAAACAATCTCAGGAAGAGGAGGTAGCTCTGATAATTCAAATGAACGACTATTTGCAATCCCTGGCAATCCATTCCACAGTGAGAAAGCCAGAATCGGTGTGGATGCAGTAATCAGGATCAATGACGGCTGCATACACGAAATAACGATGTCGTGATCGCGGTCACACATGGTGCGATCGGGCTGAAGGTAACGACGGAGTCGGCTTGGTGCAAGCTTGACTAGGGCAGTCCGGCGATCACCACATCTTCAACTGCAACCCTGCTGAATAGGTCACGACGGCACAAGCAACGGACAAGTTCAAGCTTCTGACCCCTCCCGTGCCATCGCTGAGGGCGGCTCCTGGCATCGGGATTGTGACCATCTGATCGCAGCTCTCTCGGATGTCATTGGGGAGCCCTGTGTCTTCTCTGCCAAACAGCAGCACGTCTCCGCTGCGAAATTGGAATTGACTCAGGTCGGCACCGCCATAACGACTGCATCCAATAAGACGATGCTGAACCGGCAATTGGGACTGGAAGTGATCGAGATTTGGATGTGTAGACAGTTGAACATGTGGCCAATAATCAAGTCCTGCCCGTCGTAAGTGTCTGTCATCAATATTGAATCCGAGTGGTTCGATTAGAGACAGAGGAACACGAAATGCCGCACATGTGCGGGCAATATTCCCTGTATTCGGAGGAATTCTTGGTTCGAAGAGCACAACGCGTAGGGGGGCATCTGGACATGGAAGGCTCATCGCACCGGCACACCAAGTGACTGAATGTTGATCGCACGTCCTTGGATGACCAACCAGCTGTCATCTGCTTCTGTTTGCAAAAGCTGGGCAGTTTCTCCAAGACGATCTCGGAACAGGCCGCCGACTTTGGTTGATGGGACTACACCCCAGCCCGTTTCTTCAATCACCAAGACACGCGTTTGTGACATCACAGACAGCTGTTGAACGAGTGCATCGCGTCGCTCATTCCAGGCTTCGGACGATTGATCCAAATGTTGGCCAACGAAGCCGCCGAGGGAATCAATCAGTAATGCTCCTGGCTCTCTAATCGCCGATAAAGATTCTGTCAGGTTTGGGCCTGATTCAATCAGGTTCCATTCCGGTGGGCGTTGCCTTCGATGGCGATTCAATCGTTCCTGCCAATTTGTATCTTCTGGGAAATCTGGAGAGGTTGCCACATAAGTGACCAACGCCTCATTTCGAAGCAGTGACTCAGCCCAGGCACTCTTGCCACCGCGACTTGGCCCACTAACAAGTACAAAAGATCCATTGTCTGGTCGATGGTTATCCACCTCCATTCATCCCCTTGAGAGTTGCCACGGAAGACGGAGAAACACGATTCAGATAACGGAAAATCCAATACTTGAAGATCGTTGCCAAGATCACAGGAAATGTGGCAATGAACAACATGATGAAATTTTCTTTAGCTGGAACTCCAAAGTGATGGGCAATGCCATCCAACAGAACAGTCCAGCCCTCAGGGCTGTGGTATCCGACGAAAATGTCTGTAAAGAGAATGATTGCAAATGCCTTGGCTGAATCACTCAATCCGTAAACGGCTTCATCAAGAAAACCTCTCAAAACTCTCAGTTCGTCTCGGCTCAGCAAGCAAACAACGATAAAGGCTATAAATGCAGCGATGTCAGACAGAACATTCTTGATGGCATGCAGGCTTTCAATGTCGGCATCTTTTTTTAACTCCTCAGCTTTGTGGCTAAGACTTGCTCTCAATTGTTCTGGAGAGGGAGGCTCATCACCCTTTAAAAGAGCATCAAACTCTAATTCTTGCTTGTAAATTCTCAATTTTTTGACAGCTTCCTCTTCTAGTGCTGGTTTTGGATAGCTAAGAAAAGATAATTCTGGTGAGAAATGATCGACCGCTGGTGAGAAGATATAGGTACGCGAGACTTGCTGAATTAATAGGGGTACAAGTATTAATAGGAGTAAAACTCTAAGGGAGATTAGGGTGGAGTCACGACGACGTCTGAAGCCCGCGACCAGAGTTTCTTCTGAAGTGGGATCGAGTTGACGACGTACGCTATCGAAGAAACCTAGTAACGAGCGTGGTAGAGGATCTGGAGAGCGCGATAATTTTGCTGAGTTGTTAGTACGACCTTGAGAATAACGGTTTACAACCGATTCAATCAGTTGTAATTGGCGCAATTCTTGAATGTCAAGCTGATTGCGATTGGGCTCTAATTTCTCTTTGCTAGACCTGCAGATCGATAGTGCTGTTCTGAATTTGCGTAGGATCGTGGCCTGTACTGAACGGGGAACGGAAAGTTCCAGGTCTGTTCTGATCGGCCTGTCCCCGTAATATTCGAGCTCTAAACTCTGAATGAGAAGAGCAGATTCGTATCCGCGCTCTAGCGCATTTGTGAGATCAAACGATTGATTGTGATCGAACAAACCGATCCAGTTACGGCGACTCATGAGAACAGCACATTCAACGGGAGAACACCCACCACGTGGCCATGGGAATAATTGTTCCCACGACGAGTAAAACAATGATCCATGTTGTGGCGTTACTACTTTCAGTTTGTTCCTGCGTTGGAATATTGGTAGGCAATGTTGTGCGTACAAATTCTTCTGGAGGACCAGGATCTTCGCCACCATCAAGAACGATGGATAATCGATTTAGACCATCCACAGAGGCTTGTCGATAACGATCACCTTCCCTGAGAGGGATCGCCATCGTTGTGCGCCCTGTGCTTTTTAGTAAGGCCTGAGGCAAAAGGTCGTCCAGGGATGAGTCGGCCTGAATCGATGAACGTTTGTTTTGTGTGTCGATCAAGAACAAGAGCAAGGGTGAATTGATATCGCCACTGGATGACCAGCGTTCAATCAGTTGAGTTCCGAACGTGCCAAGGCTGAGGCCGTAATCAAGACGCCGAAGGGTCACCAGTCGCGCATCAAGCTTGTTGCCGCCAAAGGCTTCAAGGCGATTTTCCAATTCTTTTCGGCTGGCGCGACTCAGCACCTCGGCATCGTCGACAACATGGCTGACCGGACGTTGATCAGGCAAATCTGTTGGTGCGATTGCTAAGGCAGCTGGAGCCATGCAGACGCCACCGATCAGAACGGCAAACAGGATGGCCAGAAACTGCTGGAGGGGTCTCGGCTGCATAGAGGCCAGGCGAGTGAACAATCCCATCTTGCCTTCACTCACCGAGACTGTCCCGATTTAGAGCTTCAATTGATCTCACAATCATGACGGCTTGGTCGTTGGGCACATCCACTTTTTCAGCCAAATCAGTCAGGAACTGGGCTTCTTCCTCGGTGACTTTGCGATCAGCGTGAACGAGATGGGCTGCTACAGCGAGAGCAGATTCCTGCTGCAAGAGTGAAAGAGTCGGCAAAGCTTGCTCGATTAATCCCGGTACACCGTTCTCCCGAAGCAGACGCAACAAACGATCGAATAAATCCCCCATTGCCGCTTCTGAGCACGTTTTGTAGAGGGAGCGGTGCTCAAGTTGGCGGCGGAGCGCATGTGCTTCCTCACGCCCCAGCGTTCCGTCGCTGGCAACGGCCGCAAGGGCAATCGCGGCAAAGGCGTCCTGGTTGTTCATCGACAAGGCTGCTTTAGACGTATTTGAGCAGGATGGATGGGTTCTGACAGCGTCCATGACACAGATGCCCGGACCAGCGCGCGCAGTCCTCGTCTTTGGCTTGTTAATCCTGTCGCTGGCACTGACCAATATCGGCATTGCCCATGCGGTCACCCCTGAGCTCTTGCGTGCGGAGGTCTTAGCGGGTCTTTCCGCTGTGATTTTGATGCTGGTTGCTGTCCTTTGGACAAGGGCCAATCCCCGCAGTTCTGAACAACAAGAGCTCATGGGTGAACAGGGATTAAACCTTGCCAATGACCTGCCGGCGATACAACAGGAGGAATTGGCTTGGGGCAGTCACATGTTGTTGACAGCCACCCCAGCAGCCACGGTGCTGATTTTTTGGCAGGGTCGAGTGATTTTGCGTCGTGGCCTGCTTGGCGACGGCTTGTTTTCACCTGGACCAATTAGTTGTAGAGCGATGACACGTCAAACGACCGTTTCGCTTGTCAAAACAGCTCTATTCCCTGGTCGAGCAGAGTTTGATCCTGTGCTCGAGGGTCTACCTGCCGTGATGATTTGTCCCTTGGGCGGGGATGGAGTGATTGTTCTTGGTGGTTGGTCAGAACGTTGTTTCAGTCGATCGGATGAACTCTGGTTGCAAGGGTGGGCAGAACGACTCAAAACCTCACTGGAGCAGGTGTCTTGTCCCGTTGGCTCCCCTTCACAGGTGAGTCCTTCAACTTGATGCTGGATTTCACTCTTTGGCCTGGCGCACCAAAGCGGAGTAATCCATCCTCACCGATTGTGCCTTCGAGTCGCTCAGCACGAGTGATCTGATTCAGGTCATCACGACGCAACTCAACATCACCGTCAGCAATGACGACATCTGTTTGCCAGTTCCAACTGCATCGTTGCGCTTTAAGTTGTTCTCCTGGTTGCCGCAAGCGACAGTTGTCAGGTGCAATGACCGTGTTAGCACGCTGATCAATAATAAAACCATTCCCACTTGCATTTCCCTTGTCAAACTCGGCATTGAAAACAGCATCGCTGCTTAATTTCTGGAGGTTGTAAAACCAGCGAGTTGTTCCTGCATTGATGTTTCCTTTCTCGTCCGGCATTGTTAGTTTTACCGGTTTGACTAGATCGATATAACCCTCACGAGTATTGCCTTTCAGCATTGAAGCAGTGAGCTTTTTACCATCGAAATGGTCGGCTTGAATCGGTCCCTGGGCGTTAAGAGAACCATCTTCGAGATTCCATGTTCCGTCTCCACTTTGAATGTCGGTTTGTGGCTTTTGATCTTTCATTGGACGATCTTTCCATCGCTTAAGCGACGTTGGACCTTGAAAAATTAATTGATTGCGTTGCTGGTAGAAGGTGAGATGGTGTGCGAACAATTGGGATTGAGCATCATCTGCTTGCGGGCGCTGATCGATCACCATCTGAGATTTTGAGGGTGTCCAAACCAACCGGTCACCACGCATTAAAACCTTGCGTTGATTGAGTTGTTGTAAGCGGATATTGCCTTCCAATACGATCAGTTCTCCATCATTGAGAACGGTGGCTAGTTCGGCACTGATTGCATAAGCAGGTTCATTCTCTCGGTACAGAACCCCACTGGGACGACGCGCTCGCACGGTGCGACTGCTGAGGTCGTAACGGGCTTCGGGACTCTTCAAATCCCAATCCCGATCTCCATTCGCTTGTCGTTGGTTCAGATCCAGAGAGCGAAACACAAAAGGTGGAGGACTCTCGCTTACCGGCGGTGAACTCTGATGGCATGCCATCAACACAGCTGCAATCGATCCAGTCGTGACCACTCCGCGCAATCGAGGCCAGAGAGAGGAAAAAGAGCAAAGCAGATCTTCTACAACATGCATGGATTTAGAGGGGCTCGTCTAGTTCCAGCCGTTGCATCACAGGACTGGGCTTCGGCAGGGGCGTGCCTGGACGCAGACCACCCCAGCACAGTTGCTCATCCCATTGGTCGCTGACAGGGGCAAGCGACAATTGATTCAGGATGCGTTCACTCAAATCTGGCAATAACGGTGTCAGCAGCACAGCAACAATTCGAGCCGCTTCTAGTACCACATAAAGGTCATCGGCCACGCTTGATTCTTGGCCAGGTTGCTTCATTCGACTCCAAGGTGCCGTGTCGTTGAGGTGTCCGTTCGCAGCGATTGCCAGTTGCAGAATCGCCTCAGCAGCCTGCTTGAACGCTAGTTCAGGCAGAGCGCCCATAACAATGTGGATGGTTTTTGTGGCTTGGATCGCTAAAGGATGTTTTTCACCACTGTTGCCATGGCGTGGCGGAACAGCGTCGTTAAACCATTTTCGTGCCATCGAGGACGTTCGGTTGAGAAGGTTCCCGATGGTGTTGGCGAGGTCGTTGTTGACCAAATCGATGAAACGCTGTTGTTGGAAATCGCCATCATCGCCAAATTGAATATCTCGCAATAAATACCAGCGCACCGCATCAACACCACAACGATCGAGAAGACGTTCAGGATCGAGCACATTGCCAAGTGATTTTCCCATTTTCTGCCCTTCACGTGTCAAAAATCCGTGACCGAAGACTCGTTTGGGAAGTGGCAAGCCGGCTGACATCAACATTGCAGGCCAGTAGACAGCATGGAACCGAAGAATATCCTTGCCAATGACATGAATTGAGGCCGGCCAACCATTGGATTCAAGCCGGCTCAATTCGATCTCTCCCCCATCATCCAATAGGGCACTTAAGTAGCCAAGTAAGGCGTCAAACCAAACGTAAAATGTATGGCCAGATTGTTCAGGAACTGGTAATCCCCAGGCCACATTCGCTCGTGATATCGAAAAATCTCTTAGTCCCTGGGCAACAAAATTGCGGATTTCTTGACGACGGCTTGCCGGAGCGATGAAGTCATCCCTCGCCACTAAAGTTTCAATGGCTTCTTGATAACGTGATAGACGAAAAAAGAGATTCTCTTCATCGCGCCACTCCAATTCACGTTGATGAATCGGGCAGGTGGGGCTGTCCGCATCGTCAGGTTCATCTTTGTATTCTTCGCAAGCGACGCAATACCAGCCAGTTTGACGTCCACTCACCACATCGCCGGATGCCTTGACGCGGAGATAAAACTGTTCGACCAGTTGGCGATGGCGAGGATTCGTGGTTCGTATAAAGCGGTCCTGACTGATGTCCCAACGGCGCCATAGGTCTCGATATGAATCACTGATCCGATCGCAGTGGATCTGAGGGCTGACCCCTGCAGCTTCAGCCGTCCGTTGAATTTTCTGACCATGCTCATCAACACCTGTAATGAACAAGACTGAGTCCTGTTGCAAGCGCTGAAAACGAGCCAGGGCATCACAAGCGATTGTGGTGTAGGTGCTGCCGAGGTGGGGACGATCGTTGACGTAATAAAGCGGAGTTGTGAGGGTGTAAGTCATTTTGAAAAGGAGAACTCCGCTGCTCCACAGCGACGAGAAATCCTAACGACCACACTCCAAACTCCCAACGCTGAAGCTTTTCTAAGGGTTACACCAAGCCCTGAGTCAATCGGTTGGGATCTTTGATCCATTGGGATGAGAGCAGTCCGACCTCGTCTGGATCTGGAATCAGCCCTTGAACAAGGGTCTCTGTTCGGTCGGCGGCTCAGAATTGGGCCATGCAATGTGGCCTGGGTTGAAGGATGACTTGGCAGGTTGTTGTTTGGGGTGGTGGAACAGGAGGTGTTGCCGCTGCCCTGCAGTCGGCACGTTGTGGTGCATCCACTCTGCTCCTGACCCCAGGGATCTGGCTCGGTGGCATGGTGAGCGCTGCCGGAGTGAGTGCTCCGGATGGGCATGAGATCAGTTGTTGGCAAAGCGGCCTGTGGGGAGCTCTGCTCCGCGAGCTTGAACAAACCACCGAACAAGGTCTTGATCAAAATTGGGTCAGTTGTTTTGGTTTTCGACCTGAACAGGCGGAGCGAATTCTCCAAACTTGGGTGGAGTCTGAGTCAACGTTGACGTGGTGGTCAGAGACAGAGCTGCTCGAGGTCAGCCGACAAGGTCATCGTGTGGAATCTCTCACGGTTCTCCACGACAACATCCGTTCACAAGTGAAGGCCGAGGTGCTCATAGACGGCAGCGATCTCGGTGAATGCATGGCTATGGCGGATGTTCCGTTTCGATGGGGCTGGGAAGCGCGAGAGATGTGGAACGAACCAAGCGCACCGGAACGTCATCAGCTGCAGAACAATCCGTTTTTCGAGCAACAACCGATTCAGTCACCCACATGGGTTGTGATGGGTCAGCTCGGAGATGGTGCTCCACCTGATCACCCTGTGATCGCTCCAATAGCACCCTTCGAACACTGTTTTGAGACCTACGGACTGCGGCGCACACTCACCTATGGGCGCCTCCCAGGCGGTTTGGTGATGTTGAACTGGCCACTACATGGCAATGACTGGCATCAGGGTTTAGGTCGTTGTATTAGTGCTGATGCGATTCAACGTCAGATGTTGTCGCGAGAGATGCAGGCGCATAGTCGAGATTTTTTGCATCACCTCTGCGCTTCTAGTGACGGATGGCTGCAGCCCGGTCGAGTTTTTCCTGGCGAAGAACCTGAGTTGGCGTTGATGCCCTATTGGCGAGAGGGGCGTCGCTTAATTGGTCGTGAAACAGTTAGTGAGAAAGATCTACTGCCGATTGCACCTGAGGCAAAACGAGGACCACTGCCTCTCGATGACAAGGGGCATTGCACGAGCATTGCTGTGGGGACCTATGCCAATGATCATCACTACCCAGGAAAGGATTGGCCACTCGCACCTAAAAGTTGTAGATGGGGAGGTCGATGGACAGGAACACCTTTTTGCATTCCTTTTGGCGCCTTATTCAGTGACGATGCGACCAACCTTCTCCTCGCAGATAAGGCATTCAGTGTTAGTCATATCGCCAATGGTGCAACCCGGCTGCAACCGTTAATTCTCAACATTGGACAGGCAGCTGGAATGGCCGCAGGTCTTGCTATTCAGCGTGGTTTAGAGCCAGCAGAATTACCTGTACGGGATCTTCAGCAGGCGTTGATCAGTGATCGCCAGGCCCCAGCTGCGGTGATGCCGATCTGGTCATGGCCTGTTTGGCACCATCAATGGGCTGAAGCTCAGCGTCGCGCTTGTTTCGAGCCCAGTGGCCTTGATTGCGATGGCTGCCTCGATCGTGGTTTAACCACTGATTTACTGGCTCCTGATGCCGCAGATACCCCGATTCCGCCATTCATTAGGGCATTTCAAGGCCGGTTTCGACGCATGCCGGATGACAGCTGGCAACTCGAGACGGACCAGGGTCGTCACCCTTTGATCACGCTCGAACCTGCTGTGCAGGCCTTGATCTCCAGCTGTTCCTCTGGGGCTTGCTTGGCTTTACAGGCCTGCGTCAACCCATGGGGACCTTGGCTCAGAGTGGTTCGTGCTTCCCTCAGCTGAGCAGGAGCAAGGGAGGATCTTGTTCTTGGTTTGTGATCACCACTTTGATCTGAATGGGTTGGCCAGGAGAAGGATCGGTTGCTTCGAGGCGACCGACCAGGTCCATCGCTAGATCATCCACATGCACCAAAGCAAGTTGTTCTTGAGGACGAAGCCAACGAAGGAATTGCATGTTCCAAATCTGTTCACTGCGTTCTGCAAACCAGATGTGTTGCCAGTGCCGTTGATCTTCTCTGCTGATCTGGACAGCCTGTCTGAGTGGATGATCCAAATCCTGGATGAGTTCTGAAACTGAAGCCTCATCCATTGGATCCTCTCCTTCAAGGTGAGCGATGAGCTGTCGATGCACGAGCAGATCGGCATAGCGACGAATTGGTGACGTGGCTTGCACATAAGCCTCCAGTCCGAGGCTGAAATGCGCCATCGGTTTGGTGCCCTGCACACCACGGCTTAGACAGCGTTTGATCGCGGCGTCCCGAGCCGGACCGGCCGGGATTTGATTGAGCTCCTCGGGGGATGGCAAATCAGCTTCCGGCTGACTACGAAACGGCAGAGGCAAATCATGAATGCGACCGAATTCTGCGACGACTGCTCCCATCAACAACATCGCCTCACTGACCATCAACCGAGAAGCAGATGGCTCAATCGTCTGCAGCTCCAGATGGCCGTCACGGCGTCGGAATCGTCCCTCGGTGCGATCAAATTGAACGGCTCCGCATGACAGTCTCCAGCGTTGACGTCGTTTCATCAGTTCTGCGAGCTGTGCGAGCGTTTCATCCCCTGGAGGAGCCAGTTCAATCAAGGCATCACCATCCTCATAGGTCAGTCCGTAACGGGGACGGACCCAACTGCGCTGAATGCAAGAGTCTTGAATCGAACCGTCGTCTGCCAGGGAGACGCCAACACTCAAAGCAGCACAGCGCTGACCAGCTCGCAAGCTCAATGAACCACTCGCGAGTGACATCGGCAGCATCGGCTGCGTTGCATCGGCGAGATAAAGAGTGGTGGCACGTCGACGTGCTTCTAGATCAAGACCGCTGTCCTGCTTGATCAGTCGGGCTGGATCAGCGATGTGGATCCAGATCCATTCCCCGCTCTGATCGCTTTGCAAGGAGAGTGCGTCGTCGATTTCCCGTGTCCCAGCGTCATCGATGGTGTAAGTGCTGTGATCAGTGAGGTCGAGGCGATTTTCATCACCTGCTGCCGGTTCGACCGAGCTCAGTTCCAGACGCTCCGCCTCCTTGAGGAGGTTCTCTGAAAAATCTTTCGACCAAACACTGGCACGCAACCCATCTGGTTGATCTGGATCGAGCAGTTCTCTTTTGAGCAGCCAAACTCTGAGATCACTGCGTTGGGGAGGAATCGAGAGTTGTTTGAGAATTGGCTCAAGTCCCATCTCTGCTTGAAAGGCTCTGACATCCAGACAGGCCAAATCGATCAGGCGCTCGATTGATGTTCGCCATTCGGCAGAGAGCTTGCTTTGAAGGTGCTCTGTTAAGGGCTGACCACTACGAAGCAGATCAAGCTGACGTTGAGCGTCTTGAGCTGCGAGGGCGTCTTGACGTGACTTCAACCTCTGTTTGCGTATCTCCGCCGCTCCTCGTGGTTGAACGGATCGGTCTCGGCGTAGACGAAACCACAGTTGAGGTCCGTGCAGCCATCTCCACAGTCCGGCTAATTGTGTAAGGCCAGTTTTGTCGTAAAGGAGTTCGGCTAAGTCAGAAATCGCAAGACAAGAGTATTGATCCGATGATGTTTCTTTGTCTTCATCAGAGATCAACAACCACCAGGCAGCTCCTACATCCTTAGGCGGCGGTGCTGCGTCTTGAACTTCTTCTGGCGAAGGCAGTACTGGTTCTGGGCCTGGATCGAAACATCCTTTGAAGGAGACAAGCTCCCTGAGAGGAAGTTCTTGATCCCGACGATTGCCGGAGAAAGCGACCGTCGCACGATTGCCCTTCACAGCCTGAATCAGGCCAACGAGAGGCTGCCCCTTGATGACAACCCCAACAATGTCCTGAGGTGCAGGATGTGACTTCAACGGGTTGGCGATTAACCTTCTGGATTAACGAAGGGTAAGAGGGCAACAATTCGCGCACGCTTCACTGCATTGGTGAGATCGCGCTGTTGCTTAGCTGTGAGGCCAGTAAGACGACGGGGAAGAATTTTGCCTCGCTCTGTAATGAACTTTTTGAGTAGATCCACATCTTTGTAATCGATGGGATCGCCTGGCTTGATTGGAGAGAGGCGCTTCTTGAAAAAGGAGCTTGACATGAGTTAGGAACAATTGGAAGGCATGAGGATCTGCAGCCTCACTTGATCTCTTTGTGCAGAGTCATCTTGTTGAGCTGCGGACAGAACTTCATCAGTTCAAGCCTTTCAGTGGTGTTCCGGCGGTTCTTTTCGGTCGTGTATCGGGACACGCCAGGGGAACGCTTTTCGGAAGCGGGAACGGACCGGCATTCGGTGCACTCGAGAGTGACAACGATCCGGACGCCCTTGTTCTTGGCCATAAAGGACGTAGCGCCGCAGGTGCGAAGCGAATTGACAAACAGGAAGCTTACCTGTTCATCACACCGAGCTCGAACAGGTTGTCTTCCTAAGATCTTGCGTTCCTTTTGCTTGAACCCATGCGGGTCTCACTCTCCTGGCTGAAGCAACTGGTCCGTGTGGACGACAGCGTGGAGGTGCTGGCAGACCGCCTCTCCATGGCAGGGTTTGAGGTGGAAGACATCGAGGATCTCAGCGCAAGGGCTCAGGGGGTCGTCGTGGGATTCGTTTTGGAACGCAAGAAACATCCGGATGCGGACAAATTGAGCGTGTGTTCTGTGGATGTCGGTGGCGATGCACCGCTGCAAATCGTGTGCGGTGCCTCCAACGTCCGCGCTGGGTTGCATGTTCCCGTGGCCACGGTCGGTGCTGTGCTGCCTGCTGTGGAACTCACAATTAAAGCCGGAGAGATCAGGGGCGTTTCAAGCCAGGGGATGATTTGTTCCTTGACGGAGTTGGGACTTGCGGAAGCGTCCGATGGGATCGCCGAACTGAATTCGATCTCCGATGCGATGCCGGCCAATGGCACCCCCGTCGCTGAACTTCTCGGTCTTGATGACACGATTTTGGACTTGGCGATTACGGCTAATCGCCCAGATGGTTTGTCAATGGTGGGAATTGCTCGAGAAGTGGCCGCTTTAACCGCTGCCGAATTAGCGCTACCAGAACTGACTTTTTCCCCATCGCACAGCACGTTGAATTGCAATGACGCCAGTGCCACTGCAATGCGAGCTGGGGGGCTGTATGGCGTCACATTGATCGAAGGTGTCGATGGGGCACAAACCAGCCCAGATTGGATGAAACAACGGCTTGATCGCGCCGGTATCAAGAGCGTGAACGCTGTTGTTGACATCACCAATTTGGTCATGCTCGAACAGGGGCAACCTCTCCATGCCTTTGACGCGGATGCCCTGGAACGTTTTTGCGGTCAGCCCGTCGATGCATCCAGCTTTGGCTTGCGTCAGGCTCGCGCAGGGGAGGTTTTTGTCGGTTTAGACGACCGGGAGTTGACCTTGGATGAACGTTCTCAAGTGGTGACGTGTCATGACCAAGTGATTGCGCTGGCTGGTGTGATGGGCAGTCGCGCAAGCGGGGTCTCAGAAACCACCAAACGTATCTGGCTGGAATCTGCGATGTTCAGTCCTGTCCATGTGCGCAGCACAGCACGTGCCGTTGGTGTACGGACTGATGCCAGCAGTCGCTACGAGAAAGGGCTGCCGGTGCAGATCACCTTGGCTTGTTCTGCACGCGCGGTGGATTTGATCCAGCAGATGTTTGAGGTCAATGTGATAGGCCGTTGGGTCTGTGGCAACGTTTCAGTAGAGCCCAAGCCTGTTCTCCTCCGGCGTCGGGCCTTGCACCAACTGCTCGGTCCGATCAACAGTGCTTCAGGTCCTGTTGCTCTCCAAGATGCTGTCGTTGAGCAGTCTCTTTCGGCTCTTGGCTGTGAACTCGAACGCTGTGATGATGGTTGGCAGGTGCATACTCCACCCTCGCGACAGCAGGATCTTCAGCGCGAAGTGGATTTGATTGAAGAAGTGGCCCGTTTGACAGGGTTTGATCGATTTACGGCTGATTTACCGGATCCCCTCTCCCCCGGAGCCTTAACTCCACGTCAGCAGGCAGAACGCCGCCTCAGACGATTGTTCTGTTCAGCTGGACTCCAAGAGGTCACGACTTTGTCGTTGGTTGGTGCGTCAGAACAAGAGCCAGGTCGTATTGCGATCAGCAACCCTTTGTTGGCTGAAACAAGTCATCTACGCACCAATCTTTGGGAAGAACATTTACAAATTTGTGTTCGTAATCTCCAGGCGTCTCAGGCTGGTTGTTGGCTGTTTGAAATGGGGAAAATTTATAGCGGAACGGATCAAGATGTTGAACAACAATCAGTGCTTGCTGGAGTGATTTGTGCAGAGCGACGATTAGAGCATTGGACCACTAATGGGAAAACTCGTATTCCCTCTTATCACGATGCTCGTGGACGCTTAACCATGGTGATGAATGCCATGCAACTTGAGCTTAGTGATCGCGTGCTTGACACTGATGAACGGTTGCACCCTGGCAGAGCTGCTACATTGATTCTTGAAGGAAAACCGTTGGGATGTTTTGGCCAGTTGCATCCCGCGATTGCAGAACAATTAGAATTGCCAGACGCCACTTATTTGTTTGAATTGAAGTTGGAACAATTGCTTGCTGCTGCGACACGAGCGAATCGCTGGGTTCCCACTTTTAAGGTTTTCCCAACAGTTCCTGCCAGTGAGCGCGACTTGTCTGTTGTGGTGGATTCACACTGCGCCGCATCCGATCTCATTCAGACCATCCGCAAGGCTGGTAAACCCTTGCTGGAACACGTGGAATTAATTGATCGTTTCGAAGGGGAACAATTGGGTTCCGGTCGAGCTAGTCAGACATTTCGCTTGCGTTATCGAGGCAAAACCACCCTCAAAGACGACGACGTTCAGCCCATACACAACAAGGTGAGGCAAGCTCTCGAGAAACAGTTCAAGGCAGAGTTGCGTAGTTGATCACTTGATTCTTTCCATGAGAGCCAACGATTCCAAATGCGTTGTTTGAGGGAAGAAATCGACTGGTTGTAATTTTTGCAGTCTGTATATTCCTTTTGGTTCTAGCAGCTCTTTTAAATCCCTGGCTTGCGTTGCTGGGTCACAACTGAGATATGCAAAATATTTGGGAGGTGCGCCCAGAATTGTGTCGATCACCTTTGCTTCAAGTCCTCGCCGCGGAGGGTCCACAATCAATGCCTCAGCATCAGAAAGAATGTCGGCTAATCGTTCGGCGACATCGCCGGCTTCGAAAGAGCAGCGATCTTCAAGAGAATTTAGGCAAGCGTTGTGGCGTGCTTGCTTGACGGAAGAGGGATGAACTTCGATACCATGAACTTGTAAGCCACGGGCTGCAAGTGGAAGGCTGATGGTTCCAATGCCTGAATAGGCATCGACCACTCTGCCAGATGGAGCCATCTGATCGACCCAAGCGGTTAAAACCCGAATAATTGCTTCAGCTTGAGGAGTATTAATCTGAAAGAAAGTTGTGCTTGTGAGTCGAAGACGTTGGCCACAAATGTATTCCTCAATGGTTTCAGATCCCGCAATTAAATCTGTTTTGGTTCCCAGAATCAGGTTGTTGCGCTTTGGTTGAAGATTGAGTGTGACACCCCGCAACTTTGGCCAACGATCCATCCATTTTGTTGCTAATCCTTTTAACCCAGGCAGCTCACGATCACTGCTCACCAAGGTGATCAGTAGATCACCTGTATGGTGACCGACTCTTAAGCCGAGATGTCTTAGGCCGCCACTCATTTGCAAGTCATGATCGGCAGGCCAGCCGCTGTCCTGTAAATCTTGTTTGAGTGGATTGATCAGTTCATCGAGTCTCGGATCGAGCACAGGACAACGATTGAGATTGATGATGCGGTGGCTGCCACGTTTGTAATACCCCAGTCGTAGGACGTTGTTCTGATCACGCCGTAGGGGGATCAAGGCTCTATTGCGATAAGCGATGCTGCGGGTCAGGTTGGCGATTGGTGGATCGGACTTGGCATCGAATTCGCCCAAACGCCGCATCGTTTCGATCAGCGTGTTCTGCTTCCAGCTCAATTGGGCCTGATCATCGAGGTGTTGCAGGGAACAACCTCCACAATCTGCCGCGAGGATGCAGGGGGGGCGCCTTCGAAACCTGGATGTTTCTGTCAGCGTTTGCCGTCGGGCTAGCCAATGGGATCGTTGGCGCTGCTGAATTTGAACCCTGGCTTGTTCGCCCGGCAGGAGATCAGGAACAACAATCACCCAACTCTGCCAACGGGCGAGGCCACGACCCTGCCGATCGAGATCTTGCCCTTCGACATCGAGGATCTGTCCGGGATGCGGAGTGGCTTCGATTTGTGGTCGTCTCTGACTCATGCTTTTGCCCATCCGGCATTGCAATGGCGTAACACCCGACGCCGCTGCTGGCGGAGTCACCACGAATGGCTACTAAACTCGACACAGCCTGTTTTGTGTCATGAGTGTCGTCCGGGATCTCATCCTTCAGGCAGATGAGGATCTGCGGTATCCCACCAGTGGTGAGCTTCGCACCATGGTGGACTATCTCGATCAGGGAGCGTTGCGTGTCTCCATCGTGAAGGTGCTGACCGACAATGAAAAGAAAATCATTGGCGAATCAGCCAAGCAGCTGTTCAGCCGCAAGCCGGAATATGTGGCTCCGGGAGGAAACGCATATGGGCAACGTCAGCGAGCTCAATGCTTGCGTGATTACAGCTGGTACCTTCGACTGGTGACTTACGGGGTGCTGGCTGGAAGTACCGAGATGATCCAAGAGATTGGGCTTGTCGGCGCCCGAGAGATGTACAACAGTCTTGGCGTGCCGATGCCTGGCATGGTGGAAGCGATGAAGACGATGAAGGATGCATCCCTTGCTCTTCTTTCAGAGCAACAGATGAAGCTGGCCAGTCCCTATTTCGATTACTTGATCCAGGGCATGCAAACACCTAGCTAATCAGCCGAAGACATTGTCTTACCTGGGTCTTGATCTGAGTCTTGCGGTGAGATTTTATTAAAACGTTTAATACTGCTCAGGAGCGCAATCCATGGCGGATTGAATGTTGCGAAAGTGAATTGTTCTAATAGACCTAAGTCTGGGATTTTGAGG
>MDSW01178078.1_pt1 | contig 39141 bp, 22 predicted proteins | sample 811171 | NCBI WGS metagenome assembly MDSW01 (sample SAMN05326641, study PRJNA326480) | marine metagenome | isolation source: seawater | place: Atlantic Ocean: North West | collected 2012 | reverse complement strand
TCCTTCGGCGATCGCGTCGAGGCGTGGCTCAACGGTCTGCTGTGCCTCGACGCCGCCGACGCGACCCCGCCGCTGACCGGGCACCTCCCCGCCCCGGACTCGTGCGACTTGTTCGAGGTGAACCGCGACACGCTCTTCAGCGCGCACAAAGCTTCGGAGACGTTTCTCAAGCGCATGATGAGCCTGTACGTCGCGTCGCACTATAAGAACACCCCCAACGACCTTCAGCTGATGGCGGACGCCCCCGCGCACAGGCTCTTCGTCCTCCTCGCGCCCGTGGACGAGACCGCGAACGCGCTCCCGGAGATCCTGTGCGTCGTGCAGGTGGCGCTGGAGGGCGCCATCTCGCGCGGGTCCGCGTCCGCGGCGCTCGGGAGGGGGGACTCGCCGCAGGGCGACTTGGTGCCGTGGACGGTGGCGACGCAGTTTCAGGACCCGGACTTCCCGTCCCTCTCCGGCGCGCGCATCGTGCGCATCGCCACGCACCCGGACCTCCCGAGGCAGGGCTACGGCACGAGGGCGCTCGCGCAGCTCCACGCGTATTACGAGGGGAAGCTCACGGACTTGACCGAGACGGACGGGTTGGTGCCCGCGGACGCCGCGGCGGGGGCGAGGCGCACGGTGACGGACGCCGAGGGGGGGCTGCTGAAGGAGACGATCAAACCTCGCTCGGCGCTCCCGCCGCTGCTCGCGCCGCTGGGGGAGAAGCCGCCAGAGCGGTGCCACTGGATCGGCGCCGCGTTCGGGCTGACGCAATCGCTGCACAAGTTCTGGTCGAGGGCGGGGTACGAGCCGGTGTACTTGCGCCAGACGAAGAGCGACGCGACCGGGGAGCACTCCGTCATCGTCCTCAGGGCGCTCGACCGCGGCGCCGGAAGCGACGACGACGACGACGACGCGGCGCCCGCGCCGTCGTGGCTCACCGCGTTCACCGCGGATTTCAAGCAGCGTTTCGTGTCCCTCCTCGGCGGCGCGTTCCGGGACATCAGCCCGGGCTTGGCGCTGGCGGTTTTGGCTCCGAAGGTGGATTTCGACGACCAGGCGAAAGCGCTCGGGTGCGGCGTCGACGCGGTCGTGCGCCCGGACGGCCGACCGATCACCGCGCACGATCTGCGAAGGCTCGAGAAGTACGCGCAGTCCCTCGTGGACCACCACCTGGTCGCGGACCTCGTCCCGCCCCTGGCGCGCGCGTACTTCGCGGGGAACGTGCCCGCGACGATGTCCTACGCGCAAACCGCCATCGTGCTGTCGCTCGGGTTGCAGTTCAGAGAGATGGACGACGTCGCCAAAGGACTGGGCCTGCCGACGCAGCAGGTCATGGCGCTCTTCAACAAAGCCATGCGGAAAATGCACCAGGCGCTGCGGCTCGGGAAGGAGCGCGAAGTTGAGGCGGAGATGCCCGAGGAGGCGATCCCGAGCCTCAACCCGCACCGCGTCGGCCTCGACGAAGACCTCGAGGACGGGTACGCGGCGAATCCCCCACCAGAACCAGAACCGTTTTTTTCCCTTTTTTCTTCGGCTCGGCCCCGCGCCGGAGCGGCTTCGCCGACGCGACGCGGAAGTGATGGACACAACCCAGGACGTCGTTCGCCAGAAATTCGGATCCGCGGGCGCCACCGTGTATTCGGGGTTATAAGTCCGCGGAGCCGAGCGACCCGTGATGGTTTCCTATGCTCAACAGGACTGATCCGTCGCCGCGTCGGCGAAGCGCTTCGCGCCGTCGAAATCCGCCGAGCGATTGCGGTGTTCGCATACCCTCTCCCCTCCCCCCATCGCCGCGTGACTGACCGGCCGTCGCGTGCTTTCGTTCCCACCCTATTGATACCCTCGTCGATAACAGCGCGAACAAGGTCACCGAGGAAATGCGCGCGAAGCAGAAGGAACTGCTCGAGGTGCGCCGAAGGATCCCGCTTTCAAAAACAAACACTCCCCGGCGACGCGCCGCGTCCGGCGTCGCGCCCGCTCCGCTCCGAGCGCCCCCTCCTCCCCGCGACGGCGATGACGAGTCGCTTTCAACCAGGTAGCTGATCATCCAAAGTGATTATACTCAGCGCTGCGTTCTTACCGAGCCGTTTTGTTCGAAACAAGACAAGCGGCGAGGGGGGGGGCGAACGCGTTTTTCCCGGCGAGCGAATGCACAGTTTTTTACTGTCCCTCGATCGCGCGTTTCGTCGTCTTCTTTCGTTCGTCGTCCTCATCGCGAACGTCCACGCTCACCGACCCCGTCCTCATCGCGTCTCCTCGTTCGCATTTCAGGAGGCTGGTCTCGAGCGGTACGCCATCGCCGGCGAGGAGAGGGACTGGTCTGACGCGCTCGCGGGCGGGAAGGCGCCCAAGTCTGGAATCCTCAGCGTCAAGCGAAAAGCCGGGGAGGGGGCCGCGGAGGAGGACGCGCGCCGAGGGGAAAAGACGCCGAAGAAAGGGGACAAGAAGGAGAAGCGCGACCGAGGAAAGGGGGGCAAGACGCCCAAGTCGAGCGGGAAGAAGAGCGGGAAGAAGCGCTCGTGACCGTTGACGATTGGAGCGACGGAACGTTCGCGTCTCGAACGCCGACGGTTGCGTTTTCGTTTTCGCGCGCCGAAAGAGTCGCCTCGTCCCTCCCCCGTCACTCGCCGCCCGCGACGCGCGACACGGCGTTCCCCGCCCCCTCGAACGCGTCGCGCCACCGTTCCTCGATTCCGTCCATGTGCGCCATCCCGACCACCGCGACCGTTCGCCCCGAGCACCGCCGCAGGAGATTCTGCGTCATGACGTCGTCCCTCTGGTCCAGCATCGCCGCGGCGACGCGCGGGAACGAGGCTCGCATCTGCGCCGCCATCGCGCGCGTCGCGCGCCGCGTCTTGAGCAGCTCCACGGCCGACTCCGGGTCGGACCAGTCCATCGAGGCCAGCGCGCGCTTGAGCTCCGGGTCGACCCCGGCGAACTCGTTCGAGGCGGCGCCGCGCGTGAGGAGGCGGAAGACGTCCGCCAGGTCCAACGCTTCGCTCAGCGCCCTGACGGTGTCCCGCTGCGCGCGATCGCCGAGGACGAGTCGCGCCCCGACGCGATCCGCCTCCTCGAGACCCACCTTGAACTCCAGGCCGGGGTCCAAGCCGTGATACCCGCGCAAAAACTGGTACATCGCGCGCAGACCCTCGCCCAGGAGCTTCTCGCCGAGGCTCCCGGGCGCGCTGAGGAGGAGGAGGGGGAGGAAAGGGAGGGGGAGGAACGCGGAGAGGTCGTCAGGGAGGAGCGCGCGCGTGGTGTCTGTCGTCGACGACGACGCGTTTCGGTTCCGCGCGAGATCGCACCCTAGGGACGCGAGGAGCTGCCGCAGGGGTTCCGGGACCCCGTCCTCGGGTCCGCGGCGCATCGAGCTCCTGAGCGCCTCCGCCCTCTGCTCGCACAGCTCGAGGAACACGGTGTCGGGCTTGACGCTGCGTATCACCGCGCGCACTTCGTCCGCGGACTTCCGGCTGATGTGCGCAGTACCGACCAGGAACACCTCGTTCCCGCTCCTGAGGTCCCGCAGGTAGCTCATCGTCTCGGGCATCGGAGACGAGGAGAACGCGCGAGCCGCGATCGCGCGCGCGAGGCGAGCGCGCGAGGCGCGCGCCGCCGCCGCCGCCGCCGCCGCCATCGCGCGCAGCGCGTGACGAGGACGCGCGCGACGGTTTCTCGCCCCGAGGTGGTGGCTTCCGACAAAAGTGTTCAGCATCCTGTAGGTCTACTCGTCTCGTCAAGTAGCAGTGCGACCGAATACTGTCGTCCTTCGTCGACGACATTCCGTCGTGCGCTCCGAACTAACAACGTCCTAAAACTACCGCGCGTCCGTCGGGTGCAGCCCGTACGCGAGCATCTCCCTGTCCACGTCGAGCCCCGCGTCCTCCGCGTCCGCCTCCTCCCTCCCCCCCCTCGCGCGCTCGCCCCCGCCCGCCGCCCCGCCCCCCCGCGCGCGCCCTCCCGACGACGCCGATCCCGCCGCGCCCCAATCCCGCGTGAAGAAGGGATGCTCGAGCGCCTCCCCCGGCGTCGCCCGCGCCTCCGGCGAGTACGTCAGCACGCGCTCGATCAGGTCGCAGAACGCCTCCACCTCCGCGTCGTCCTCTCCGAGTGACCGGTCCCGATTCGACCCCGACTCGCCCCCCTCGCGGCGCTCGGACCCCAGGCGCACGGCGGCAAGCGTTCGCGCCGCCGCCTCCGCCGCCGCCGATTCTTCGCCGCCGTCCCCCCCCCGGGACCGGGACGCCGCGGCGCGCTCGTCCCGCTCGCGCCCGTCTTTCCCCGCGCGGAACGCGCGGTGCGCGGCGAGGGCGACGGCGCGCGCCGAGGCGACGCCGTTGTTCGTATCCTTCGGAGGTCCGAGCGCGCGTCCGAGGAGGTCCGGCGGGAAGGCTCTCGCCCCCCGCCGGGCCCTTCGGCGCTCCCCCTCGTCGAGCATCTCGGCGGGCGGCGCGCCGAGGGCCTCCACGATTTTCTCGAGCTGGTCGCGCTCGTCCACGCCCGGGAACGCCGGTTTCCCGCCGTGGAGCTCGATCATGACGCACCCGAGGCTCCACGCGTCCACCTCGCACCCGAACGGGAGGCCCAGCAAGACCTCCGCGGCGCGGTAAAACCGACTCTGGACGTACGCCGACTCGCCCGTCTCCCCGACGAGGCAGCTGCTTCCGAAGTCGATGAGCTTCACCGCGCTGCGGTCCGTGCTGCACAGGAGCACGTTCTCGGGCTTCACGTCGCAGTGCACGACGCCGTGCGAGCGCAGGTACTCCAGCGCCGAGAAAATCTGGCGCGAGAAGCGGCGAAGGAGCCCCAGGGACACCCCCCGGAACCCCGTCGCGCGCAACACGTCGTACAGAGAGTGCGACAAGAGCTCAAACACGATGTACCGGATCCCGGGAATCTTCGCGGCGCGAGAAGACGCACTCGCCCGGTGGCCCTCGGACGCGTCCGACGCGTCCACCGCGCCCGGATCCTCCGCGCCCGCGCGCGAATCCGACCGCGCGTTCTCCCCGTTCTCCCCGTTCTCCCCGGCGGTCCCCGCGCGGAAGGAGGCGGCGGCGCGGGGCTCCGCGCCGCGGGGCTCCGCGGCGCGGGTCCCGCGTCGCTCCGCGGTCCTTCCGGCCTCCGTCTCGCGCTCGAAGAAGACGTCCTCGCCTCTGTGCACGAACGCGTCGAGCATCCGCACGACGTTCGGGTGCCCGCCGCGGTCGTCCGCGCCGCCTTTTTCGCCGCCGCCGCCGCCTAACATCTTGAGCGTCTCGATCTCCCTCGTCGCCTGCGCGCGGCGCGCGTCCGACCTCGCCGCCGCCTTGAGCGCGACGCGCGTGTCGGTGACGATGTCGTACCCGACGGCGACGCGGCCGAACGAGCCGCGGCCGATGACGCGCCCCACGACGTATCGGTCGTGGAGAATGTCGCGCGGGTCCGCGGGTCGGCGGGGGGCGGTTCGCGCGGCGGATCCGGAGGAGGCGCCCGACCGCCGCGAGAGCGCGTCGGCGTCGGGCGAATGCGAATGCGAAAACGCGCGGGGTCGCCTCCGGTCCGAGCCCTCGACCGAGCCGGAGGCGCGACCGGGGGGTTCGCCCGCGGAGCCGACGGAGTGCGCGGAACGGCCCCCGGCGGACCGAGCCGTCCCGGCGTCCGATCCGATCGCGCCGCGGCGCGACGCGGAGGCGGTCTCGTAGTAGTGTCGATTGATGCGCTTGTAGACGTCGACGAGGCGCACGGTCGTGAGCCGGCGCAACGGCTCGGGCGCGCGGCCGGCGGGGGGGTCCGGGGAGGCGCGCGCCGCGCGCGTGGGGGAGGCGCGCGACCAGGGGATCGCCGAGTCGCCGGCGGTCGGGCCGGAGAGACGCATCTCGCCGCCGTCGAGCGTGCGCGCGTCGTCCATCTCACCGCGCCCACGGTCGAGGCGACGGGCGAATGCGTGCGACTGGGCGCGAAAAGAAGGTATCGCCCGAGAGCGCGGTGGTCATCTCGTCTCGGGCGCCCCGCGACACCGAGCGCGAGCCGCGCGAACGCCGACGACTCCGGACGAGGAGCGCCGGGGTGCTGTGCGCTCGGGGAGGGAGGGAACGTCGGCGTATCCCAAGGAAACGCCGCGACGCATTGCGAATTACGATGAATCTCGGGGCCGGTCAAATATCTCGTCGTAGCTCGTGCTCGTACACCAGGTCCATCAGTCTTCGCACCGCGCGGCGCTCGCGCGCCCATCCCCGATGCGCGCGATGACTCTCGTTCGCGGCGTCCCTCGCGCGGCGCTGCCGGTCCCCCGTCGCTTCCCCCTCTTCCGTCACGCCGGCGCGCCCGTCGCCTCGCCGGTCTTCGCGGGCGCGAGCCGTCGGGTGTTCTCCGCGTCGGCGGCGAGCGCCACCGCCGCCCCCGCCGGGCGTTCGGGGCGTTCGGTGCTGTTCGTCGGGTTCCTGTGGCCGGAGGCGAGCAGCTCGGCCGCGGGCGTGCGCACGATGAGCTTGCTTCGCGCGTTTCAGTCGTGGGGCTGGCGCGTCCACTACCTCGCGTGCGCGCGCCCGAACGAGCACACCGACCGGCTCGAGGCGTCCGGCGTGCGAACGCATCACGTCGCCCCGAACCGCGGCGCCGACTTCGACGCCGCGCTCGCGGCGGCCGCCCCCGACGCCGTCGTCTTCGATCGATTCACCGCGGAGGAGGCCTTCTCCTTTCGCGTCCGCGCCGCGCGCCCGAACGCCGCGCGCGTGCTCGACATGCAGGATCTCCACGCCCTCCGATACGCGCGGCACGCGGCGCTGAAGCGCGCGCTCAAGGCGACGAATACCTCCGGCGACGGCGACGCGCCCCGTCTCAATCCCGTCTCGGCGGCTCTCGCGGCGATGCCCGAGGCGGGGGACGAGCACCTCTCCCGCGAGCTCGCGAGCGTGCACCGGTGCGACCTCTCCCTCGTGTGTTCGCCCGTGGAGTTGGCGCTCTTGGCCGATCGTTTCCGCGTCCCCGCGTCCAAGCTCGTCCCGGCCTCCTTCTTCTGCGAAGAAGGGGAAGAGGAGGAGGCGGCGCCCGGGTTCGACGATCGCCACGGGTTCGTCACCATAGGCACCTTCTACCACCCCCCCAACGTGGATGCCGTGCGCTGGATGCGCCACGAGGTGTGGCCCCTGATTCGCGCGGAGCTTCCCGCGGCGACGATGCGCGTCTACGGCGCGTACCCCACGGAGGCGGTCCGGCAGCTCGAGGACAAGAAGGGCGGATTTCTGGTGAAGGGCTTCGCCCCGACCGTCGCCGGGGCGATGCGCGACGCGCGCGTCCTCCTCGCCCCGCTTCGGTTCGGCGCGGGGATCAAGGGCAAGATCGTGGACGCGTGGTCCCTCGGCCTCCCCGTGGTCACCACCCCCGTGGGCGCCGAGGGGATGCTGCCCCCGCGCGAGTTTTCCGAGGTCCCCCTCGACGCGACGAAAACCTCCGACGCGCAAAAGAACGACTGGGGCGGGCGGTGGTGCGCCGCGGACGCCCGGGCCCTCGCGAGGGACGCGGTGGAGCTCCACGAGGACCGCGAGGCGTGGGCGAAGGCGCGAAGGCGCGGGGCGGAGCTCGTCCGAGAGCTGTTTCCGGCGGAGGCGAACCTGGCGCGCGTTCGAGACGCCGTCGAAGCGCTCCTGGGAGAACCCGCGGAGGGCTTCGCGGATGAGGAAGCTGACGCGTTTGTCGTCGCCGAGGCGACGACGCCGCGGTCGGGGCTGGAGAGGGCGCGCGCGCGGGACTACGTCGGCGCCGCGCTGTGGCATCACACCGCGCGCTCGACGGAATATTTCTCGAGGTGGATCGAGATGAAGGAGACCGGGAGGGAGTCCAGCGAGCGGGAGAAGCGCGCGGGACCCGAGGCGGCGGCGGAGGCGCGGGAAGGCGCGCCGCTCGGGGTCAGGGGCGTCGGCGTCGAGGCGGACGCCGACGCGGGGCGATGACGAATGTTTGGCGCTCTAACAAAAGCTTCGTCTCACCGAGAGCGCTCAGTCGACGGCGACGCCCCCCGCGACGCCAGCGCCCCCCTCGCTGTCCGTCTCCCACTCCGACGAACCCTCCGACGAACCCTCCGACGAACCCTCCGACGAACCCTCCTCCTCCTCCTCCTCCTCCTCGTACTCCCCGTCCGACTCGAACATCTGGTTGTACGCGAAACGCATCGCGTCGTGCATCCGGCGTTCCTCGTCGCTCGGAATCTCGGCGTCGGGGTCCATGAAACGCTCCATCTGGACGGCGAAGGCCTCGGACGCGTCGAGGACCTCCGGGCCGTGGGGGGCCAACGCTTCCGCGAGCGACTCCCGCGCCGCCGCGCCCGAAAATCGGGCGTTTCTTCCTCCCGGAATCGCGTCGGACCCTCCCCCCGCGTCCTCCGCGTCGCTCGACGGTTCCTCCTCGTCTTCCACCTCCTCGGTCGCGACGCCGACCGCGCACCTGCAGTTAGGGCACGTCGCGTTGGTGTGGAGCCAGCTCTCGACGCAATCGAGGTGAAACGCGTGCCTGCAATCCAAGAGGCACGCGACGGACCCGGGCTCCTCGACGGGGGCGATGCAGATGGAGCACACCGTCTCCTCCGCGGTCCAAGCCTCGTGACCGGGGACCGCGCGAATCCCGCCGGGAGGGATGGTGTGGCACCGCGCCTCAATCTGATCGCGCGGGATGCGGTTTTCGAACTCGCGCAAGGCGGCGTCGAAGCCGTTGTACGCGTGATACATCCTCGACTGCGACTGGTTCATCGTCATCGACAGCAGCCGCATTCCCTCGCGAACAGTCTCCGACTCGAAATCCTCAGCGAGGCGCTGATAATCCAGCCGCGCGCACAAGAAGCGCTGCGCGCAGTCCAGCATCCCCGCGCGCTGGTGGACGATTTTGCGCATTCCGTGCGGATCCTTAGCCCGATCCCGCAAAATCTCCTCGCGCTTCGCCGCGGCGGACGGAAACGAGCGCCGGCGAAGGTACTCGGCGCGATGGCGCAGCGAGCAGCACTCCATCTCGACGCGCATCTGCACGTACTCCCAGAAGTTAAACCACGAGAGCTCCGAGCGAGCCTTGGACGGATTCTTCGACCGGCGCAGCATCGATCGGAACCGCTCGGCGTGGCTGTTGTACGCGCCGGAGCCCGCCGCCGCCTCCTCCTCCTCCTCGGACGCGTCGGACGGGTCGGGAGGTTCGGACGCGGAGGTCCGGACGGTCGGTGGACGGTCGGAGAACGGTCGGAGGACGGTCCGCGGAGGTCCGGGCGCGTCGGAACCTCCCGACTCGTCGTTCAAGGGATCCCGCCACGGATCCGAATCGTCCGTCACGAGCGACGGCACGGAAGATTCCGAATCGGACGCGTTCGCGTCCTCCGGGTCGGTGACGAGGGAGGGCACGGACGGGCCCCCGGACACGGGATCGAGATCGGCGGCGGCGACGTCCTCGGCGGCGAGGGGCGAAGGCGCGGGGGAAGCGTCACTTCCGGCGTCGGCGTCGTTCGCGCCGGAAGCGTCGTCCGCGCCCGGGCGGGTCTCGGGCGGTTCTTCGTCGACGTCGGCGCCCGCGTCTTTGTTGCGCCTCGGCGGCGGTTTCAGCAGCGCCTCCACGAGCGCATTCACCGGAAACTCCTTCTCCGGGTCCACCGGGTCGACGAGGTCCGCCAGACGCGTCGACGTCTCGAGGTACCCCATCGCGTGGTTCATGAACCACTCCCCGGCCGCCTCGTTCCCGGCGAGGTTCATGCCGTTCGCCCGCATGCGCCCTTGGATTTTCCCGAGCGCCTGGTGGAGATCTCCCCACACGGCTCTCGTGACGCTCCACCGCAGGAGTCTCTCGACGCGCGGCGTCAGCGTCTTCGCTGCTGATGACGCGCGTCCCCCGACGACGGGCTTGAGCTCGAACCGGTTCAAGTCCGGGTCGGAATCTTGCCAGAAATTTTCCTCCGGGCGCTGGAGCTGCCCGACGACGCCTCGCATCGTCCCGTCCGCCTCGATCCACCCCTTGCACCTCGTCTCCGTGTCGCTGAACTCCAGCGCGAGCCGGTTCTCGTCGTCCTCGCCGCCCCCCGCGCCCTCGCCGAGTTTCAGAACGCACAGCTGCTCGTCGCCGTGCGCGGCGTGCGACACGACCCAGCCCGGGGGCGAGGACGCGCGATACTCAATCACCTGAAACGCGTACGCCGCGGACTCGCCGCGTCCGAACTCGCCGGGGATGTTGATGTGGCCCTCCCAGAGGCGCCCGGGGCGAAACCACGCGCGCGGGCCTTCCTTCTCGCTCGCCTGCGTGTCGTGAGAGGAAGCGGGAGAGAAGGGAGTCGCGTGAGGGGGCAGGGAAACGGAGGGGCCCCACGGGGGAAAAAAAGACGGGCCCCGGGAGTGGACGTAGCGCGCCCGAGGGCGGCTTTTTGGCGCGCGTCTCGATCGCGACGCACCGGGAGGTCCTCGTAGTCCTCGGTCGGGTAGTCAAAGTCCTCGACGACGATGGACGCGAACCCCTCGCGCTCGAAGAACACGCCCTTGGCTGCCCTGCGATCGCGAGAAGGGAAGCGTCGAGGAGGAGGGGGATGGGGTGGGCGAACGGAGCCGGTCAGCGCCCTTCCGCGCGGAGGGCGCGCGTCGTGCGCTTTCAACGCCCCGGTCACGCGCGACGCGGGGGTCTTCGCCCGCGCGTCCGTCTCATACCGTATCGAGCGAATGTTCTCCTCCATGTCCTGCTTGCATTCATCGAGCAGCTCTCTCATCCCCTCCTTGACGTCATCGGGCATCCCCTGCAGGCGCTCGGGCCAGGCCTCCATCGGGCCAGGCGTCGGCCCCTCGCCGCGCGTGGGCGCTCAAGATTTGTGCCCACCAAGATTCGTAGTGCTCCCAGTCACGTCAGCCAGTCGCGATTCTCAGCAAGTCGAGAGTTCCAGCGCGCGCGGTCGTTGATGAGAGCGGCGGCGTGCCCACCCGAACCCTACAGATAGGGTCTCACCCCCTCGCACAGGCACATCCCTTTGTCGCAGCGCCCGCCGCTAAGAAGAGAGAACCATGTCCTCCATCCTTCGCTCCCGCGGCTCCCGCGTCGCCCGTCAGATGCTCTCCGGCGCCCGCGGCTACGCCGCCGTGCCCGAGGTCATGGTGCGTCTCCGTTCGGTCACCCCCCGCCCGCCGCCCCGTTCGCGAGCCGCATCCTCCCATCTTCTCTCCCTAGTTTCTCGGCCGCCGCCCTCCCGACGTCGCGGCGAGGACCGATCATTTCCCCGGCGAGCATCGACCTGACGCTCGCGCCTTCTCCTCGCTCCCGCTCATGCATCAGCGCGCCGCGGTCGTTCGCGAGACCGGCCCTTCGTCCGTGATGAAGGTGGAGCACGACTACCCCGTCCCGAAGCTCGCGCCCGGCGGCGTCCTCGTCAAGAACAAGTACAGCGGCATCAACTTCATCGACACGTACCATCGCAGCGGTCTGTACAAGCGCGAGCTCCCTTTCATCGGCGGCCAGGAGGGCGGCGGCTTCGTCGCCGCCGTGACCCCCGAGGCCGAGGCGCAGGGTGTCAAGGTGGGCGACCGCGTCGCGTACTCCTCCGTGTTCCAGACGTACGCGGAGTACACCGCGGTGCCCGGAAACAAAGTCGTGACGGTGCCCGAGGAGGTCCCCCTCGACGTCGCCGTGTCGTGCGGCGTGCAGGGCATGACGGCGCACTACCTCACCCACAGCGCGCACGCGGGCCTCGTCAAACCCGGCGAGTGGATGCTCATCCACGGAACCGGCTCGGGGACGTGCCAGTGGGCGGCGCAGATGGCGAAGCTCCGCGGGTACAAGGTGATCGGCACGTGCTCCGAGTCGAAGCAGGACATCGCCAGGGCCACCGGCGTGGACGAGCTCATCGTGTATAAGGAGGCGCCCGGGACGTCGTACGAGGACTACTCGAGCGTGGACCTCGTGCCGAAGGTGATGGAGATCACCGGAGGCGAGGGCGTCAAGGCGGTCATCGACGGTATCGGTCTCGCCACGTGGGAGACCTCCATCGAGGTGCTCGCCAGGCGCGGCATCTTCGTCTCCTTCGGAAACGCCTCCGGCGCGGTGCCCGCGTTCCCCCCGCTCAGGTTCATCAACAAGTCCGGTTTCCTCACGAGGCCCAAACTCAACGACTACACCGTGACGCGCGAGGAGCTCCTCTCCAGGGCAAACGACATCTACGGGTGGATCAACAGCGGCGACCTCAAGGTGGCGGTACGTGCCGGCGAAAAGAAAAACAAAAACCCACCCCTTCCCTTCTCTCTTTTCGTCGCGCGCCTCACGCGCGCGGTCGCCGATGAGACAAACCCTCGGTTGCAATCGTGGTCTCCACATGCGCACAGACCGCATATTAAACAGTCGTTCGAGGCGCCGCGCGAGGCACGCGTCCTCGATGAATCAGCGCTAGGAAGCCCGCCGCCGTTCGCCCGAAAAAGATCCCGCGCCGCTCACCGCCGCCCCCAACCCCGAACCCAAACGCCCCGTTCGTCCGCGCAGGTCGACCGGTGCTTCCCCCTGGAGCAGGCCGTGGAGGGTCACGATTACCTCGAGGCTGGTAAGTCTCGCGGCAAGGTGCTCTACGAGATCTGATCGTCGGGATATCGAGAACGACCGTTTGTTCGCGCGTCGTTCACCGCGCAATTGCGCGCTCCGGCGTTGTCAAGGCGACGCCGACGTCATTCTTCGTTCACCTCATCGTTCGCCCGCCTTCTCGTATGGATGCCTTCATCATTTCGTATCATTACAATCGCCACGAGGCGAACACCGAACCATCGCCCGACCATCGCGCTTTTCGTGCGACGCGCCGCCCGCCGCACTCCCCTGAGCGTCCGCGTCTTCAGAAGGTGTCCCCCCATCTCACGTTGTACCTACTGGCGAGGTAGTGCGCTCCGATGGGTCCTCGGCTGCCGTACGGGTACAGCTCCGGGGAGAGGGAGTCCTCCTCGATCGTGTCCAGGACCGGAGTGAAGAGCTTCCACGCCTCCTCGAGCTCGTCGTTGCGGATGAACAGGCGCTTGTCCCCGTTGACGACGTCCAGGATGAGTCGCTCGTACGCGTCCGGGAGCTCCGCGGCGTTGAATTTGGTTTTGTACTGCAGGTCCAGATCCGTCTGGTCGAGGCGCATGCCCAGCCCCGGGATCTTGCTGTTCACCCGGAGGTAGATGGACTCGTTCGGCTGGATCCGGATGACGAGCTCGTTGGAGTTCATGTCCGAGCTGGACCCGAGCTGCTTCTTGTACAGGTTCCCCGGGGCGTGATGGAACTGGATGCGAATCTCCGCCTGTCGCTTGTGCAGCGCCTTCCCCGCCTTCATCAGAAACGGCACGCCGTCCCACCGCGCGTTATCGATGAAGAGCGCCATCGCCGCGAACGTCGGGCACTTCGATCCCACCGGGACGGTCTCGTCGTCGAGGTAGCCCGGGAGCACCTTGTCCCCGTCCCTGCGACCTTTGTACTGCCCCAACACGACGTCGTCCATGTCAATCGGCCGAATCGACCGAATCACCTTCACCTTCTCGTCGCGGATGTCCTCCGCGTCCAAACTCGCGGGCTCCTCCATCGCGAACAGCGCCATCACCTGCAGGAGGTGGTTCTGCATGACGTCCCTGATGATGCCGTAATTGTCGAAGTATCCGCCTCGCCCTTCCGTGCCGAAATTTTCACTGAAGCAAATCTGCACGTTGCGGATGTACGCGCGACTCCACAGCGGCTGAAACATGATGTTGCTGAAGCGCAGGACCGTGATGTTCTCGATGAGCTCCTTGCCGAGATAGTGGTCGATCCGGTACGTGTACTCCTCCGCCAAGTCCTCCGCCAAGCTCGCCGTGAGCTCGCGCGAGGACGCCAGGTCCCGCCCGAACGGTTTCTCGACGATGACGCGCGTCTCCCCCGTGGCGGAGCTCACGTGCCGGGAGGCGTTCTGCGCCACGGGGACGAAGATGCTCGGCGGGATGGAGAGGTAGAAGAGGCGCATGGCCGCCTTCCCGCCCTCACTCGCGGTCATCGCCGCGTCGAGCGCCATGAAGTCCTCGGGGTCGTCGTACTGGCCGGACTCGTAGCGGCACCGAGAGAGGAACTCGTCGACCTGCGCCCCGCAGTCTTTCCCGGCGTCGAGACGACACGGCAGCATCGATCGGATCTTCTCCGTGAAGTCCTCCGTGGTCATCTTCGAGCGCGCGTAGCCGTACACGACGAAATCGTCGGGAAGGTGGCCGTCGTAAAACAGAGCGAAGATGGCGGGGTACACCTTCTTCTTCGCGAGGTCGCCGCTCGCGCCGAAGACGCAGATGCTGAGGATCTCGGCGGGCGCGTTCGGGCCCGCCGCGATCTTGGGGTCCACCTCGGGGTCGACGTACTGGGGGGGGTGGACGTCGTCTGGAAGAAACGAGCGAAGCCGCGCGGAAGGAGGGCGCGGGAGGGGGAGGGTCAGTCGACGGTCGCGCGAAACGCGCGCGCGCGTGAAGACCGGGGTGGGGGTCGATGGGGAGAGGGGTTCGGGAGGAGGGACGCACCCGCGGTGGCGCGGGGTACGCCTCGCGCGATGTCACGATCACCCGACCGCGAGCGACGCGCGGGGCGGGGCGACGCGCTCGCGCCGACGTCAAGGCGCGCGGCGTCGAACACGGCGCGCGCGGCGCTACGCTCACCGAGACGAGCGCGCGTCGCGAGCGAACGGCGGGACGCTTCGCGGGAGCCGCCGGCGACCCATCCGTCGCGGGGCGCGAACCGCCGGAGCCCGCCGCGACGAGCGGCGGAAACCTGCGATCGGGACGCCGGGCTCGAGACGGTCGCGCGCGAGGCGTCGAGGGCGTGAGCGTTCATGACCGAGCGTCGGGGCGTGTCTGACCGCGCGCGAGAAAGTGACGTGCGGCCGCCGAGGGCGCGTGGGGCGAGGCGGCGGAGTGACGCGCGCGGCGACGACGCAGTTCGTTTGTCACGAGTGCTGGTGACGGCTTCCGGGAATATCTGTTCGATCTTTCGCGCGAAGAGCCCGAACCCATTGATGGACCCGAAGCGGCGGCAGCACTCGAACCGTCACTTCGGGACGACGTTCACGGACGGACAGCAGCAGACAGCTCGTCAGCGTCGTCAACGCCTCCTTTTCTCTCTCCTCATCCGTCGGCGCGCCGCGCCGCTTCCGCCCCCGGAGCCCGCCATGCCGGTGGTCGGGGGCATGGAGCTCTCCGAGCAAGACCTCGCGGCGTTCAGAGAGGTGTTTGACTTGGTGGATAAGGACGGAAGCGGCGCCATCGACGCGAGGGAGGTGAGCGAACTGATGTCGCTGATTGGAATGAAGACCTCCCCGGAGGAGGTTGACCTTCTCGTCTCCGAGATCGACGCGGACGGCAACGGCGAGGTGGACTTCGAGGAGTTTTTGCTCGTCGTCGCGGGGGGGGATAAGGACCACGGGTTCACGCGTCGGCAGCTCGTGCAGTCGTTCGCCATGTTCGCGGACAAACGCCTACCCTCTGGTTTAGTGAACGCCGACGACCTCGAGGCCGCCCTCGTGCGGTACTGCAATCGCCCGGGGGCGAACGCAGAGGAGGTGGGGGAGGGGGATGAAGGGCTCACCCCGGGGGCTGCGAAAGCGCTCGTGGCGCAGCTAGGAAGGGATGAGAACGGGAACATAGACTATCTGGAGAAGGTCAACGCGCTGATGCCGAGGTGATTGAGGCGAGGGATGAGCCCCCTATTAGGCAAAACCGCGCCTCGCGGCTGTTGGACGTCACAAATCTCCCTGTCCGAGAGCCCCGCCGCGAGTGTCTCCTCGGCCAGCGGCCGTTTCGTCTCCCAGAAGCCCCGGCGCCCGCCCTCCCCTCTTCCACCCGCTTCCCCCCCCCCCGTTTCCGTCGTCGACATGCCCCGCGCCGAGCGATGGTCCGGCGAGCCTCCCCCCACGTACGCGGAGGTCCGCCCCTGCGCGGATCCGAACGACGCGGGCACGGCGTGGCGCGCGGAGCGCCTCAAGGATCTCGCGTGGCGCGCCAAGTGCCTGCGCGTGCACGACACGCCCGAGATCCAGGAGGCGCTGGCGGCGATGCGCGCCTCCACCGCGGCTCTGGACGAGATGGCCGTGGCGCAGAGTTCGCCGACGTACGAGCGTCCGTGGTGGGCCGACGGCGAGTACGACGAGCGGCGCGCCGAGGCGGCGAACGACGCGGGCGTCGCGGCGTTCCGCGCCAAGAGGTTCGCCGAGGCGTTCGACGCGCACACCGAGGCGATCCGCCTCGAGCCGAGGCGCGCGGCGTACCACGCCAACCGCGCCGCCGCCGCCCTCAAACTCGCCCGCCACCGCTGCGCGCTCGAAGACGCGAAGCGCGCGGTCGAGAGGGACCCGAGCCACGTCACCGCGATGCTCCGCGGCGCGAAGGCGGCGCTCGCGCTCGACGACCCCGACGAGGCGCTGGCGCTTTTCGACGCCGCCCTCGCGCTCGACCCCACCCGCGCCGCCGCGACGCGATCGGACCGAGCCGCCGCGCGAACCCGCCGCGAGGCGAAGCGAGCCGAGGCGCGCCGCGAGGCCGACGACGCGCGCCGAGGCGTTCGAGCGCCACTCCCGGAGGCGCGCGAGTGGCCGAGCCTCGAGGACGCGGCGGACGCGGCGCTCTCGGCGGCGGCGGCGCTCGCGTCGCGACCAGACTCGGAGGCGGCGGCGGCGAGTCGCGCCGAGGCGCTCGTGCTCTGCGGCCGCGCGGGGGACGCGCTGAAGGTGGCGGCGAGGATGCCGGAAGACAGCGCCGAGCGCGCGTACCTGTCCGCGGAGGCGCTCTGGCGCCTGAACGACGTCGACGCCGCGGTGAAGACCCTCGAAGCCTTCGCCGCCGAACGCGGCGCCCGCGACGCCTCGTCCGGGTCCGCCGCCCGGGTACCCCTTGCGAAAAAAATCGTCGCGCTCGGCGCGCGGCTCCACCGCCACCGCCGCCTCCTCGCCGCCGCGGACGAGGCGGAGGAGGAAGGCCGGCTCCAGGACGCGGTGTGCGCGATCGACGCGGTGCTGAAGATGCCGCACCTCGAGCCCATCGCGTGGCGCCGCGGGGATCGTCGCCGCGACGAACGGACCGAGGGCGAACGCGCGCCGAAGACGGCGGCGGCGCCGGCGAGCGCGAGCTCCGCCGCGCGCGCGTACGACTTCGCCGGCGCCGACGCGTACCCGTGCTTCGCGCTCTCGGCGCTCCTCCGCCGCCGCGCGAGGGCGACGCTGGAGATGATCGCGGACGGCGCGTTCGGCGACCGGGCCTCCGCGGAGTCGTTCCGCGCGGCGGCGACGGCGGACCTCGACGCGTGCCTGGCGATCGACCCGGCGGACGAGGCGGCGCGGCGGCTCCGCGCCGACGCCGCGGCGGACGCGGGCGACGCGTTCGCCGCGTTCGCGGACCTCCGCGCGGCGCAGCGTTTCGCCCCTGAGGACGAGGCGCTCGCGGCGGAGGTCCGCGAGGCCGCGCGAAGGGCGATCGCGGCGGAGGAGGACGCGCGTCCCGGCGGCGCCGAGGGGAAGGCCCGCGGCGGGCGCCGGGGCGGGCGACCCCTCTCGGCGTACCGCGCGCTCGGCGCGGACGCGGACGCGGACGCCAAGGCGATTCGCTCGGCGTACCGTAAAGCGGCGGCGAAGTGGCACCCCGATAAGTGGACCGGCGCGGGGGAGAAGGAGCAGGCGAAGGCGGCGGTGAAGTTCCGCCGCGTGCAGTGGGCGTACGAGACGCTCGGGGACGCGCGGACCAGGCGCGCGTACGACGCCGACCCGGGAAGGTTCGAAGAGCCGCGGTGATGAGCGAGGCACGTAGACTGGTGAGGTCCATCGGACGCGTGCGCGAACGCGTCGACTCTCACGCGCTCATCCCGCGCGACTCCATGTACGCGAGCACCTTCTCCGCGCGCGTGCCTTCCCCCGCGCGCTCGAAAGTCTGCACGAGCGCCCAGCACGTCTCCTGCGTCGGGGCGTGCCCCGCGGCGAGGGAGTCGATGAAGACGCCCTCGGCGGAGCCGGGCATGCGAAGCCGCTCGCACAGCGCGAGCATGTCTTCGAATACCGCGAGCGGGACCGGGGCGTCCTCCAGCGCCAAGGCCTCGACGTACGACGCGCGCGCGTCCTTGTAGTCATCGCGCGCGCAGGCGTCGGCGATTTTGTCCCTAAGCGCCCTCGCCCTCGGCGCCGCGGCTTTCTCCCGCATCGACTTCAGCGCGCTCGCCTTCTCCGCGTCGGACCGCATTCTCCCGCGGTCGGACGACGAGCGCCGTCGCACCGAACGGACTGGGGACGCGGCGGGGGAAGATGCGCTCGCGCCCGCGCTGGACGAGCCCGCGCGCGGGGGGCGGCGCCGCGAGACGCGGGCCCCGCCCCCGGAGGCGCGGTCTGGCGCCTTCGGCGACTCATCACCCTCGTCGCTCGCGGTCGCGCGCGCGACCGAGCGCCTGAAGTCGCGACCGCGAGACGCGCCGCGAGCGCCGGGTCCCGCTCCAGCCGTCGCGAGTGCGCGCGCGAGGGCGGACATCGCGCGCGAGCGAGTGGCGAAGGCGCGCGCGCGAAGACGACAGCTGTGTTTTTTCATCCGCTGGAGCAGCGACACACCGGTCGCGCGTGCGTTTCGACGCGAGGGCGCGTCGTTACGAGGGCGAGTCGCGAGGAGGTGACCCTAGCTGAACCGCGCCAGGAACGGGCGAACTCCTTCGATATAACCGGTATTACACGATAATGCATCGCGCGTCGGTACGCTCGCGCCTCTAGCGGCCGTCCTCCTTCGTTCGTCACCTCGACGCCTTCGCGCGCGGCGCGGCGTCATCGTCTCAGTCCTCCGGTTCGTCGTCGCCCTCCTCCCTCGACCGCTTCGCCGCGGCGCTCGACAGCGACAGCTCGTAGAGAGTGTTTTCCATCTTGCGAAGCGTGTACTTGAGTCCGTCGTACTTCTTCCTCAGCGCGCCGTTGCGGAAGTCGAACTTGAGGAAGATGCCCATGAGCGCGTCGACGATGTCTCGACACCTGGTCACCGCGGCGACGTCCCTCGCCGTCGCCTTCGCGACGCAGTAGCGATTGAGCTCCCCGGTGAAATCCAGCACGCCGCCGAGGTACTCTTCCCGGTCGCACCGCGGCAACTCCGAGAGCGGGAGGATCGTCCCGGTCTGCACGAACCTCGCGAAGATCGCCGCCTCGGCGTACTCTTCGAGCCCCCCCGCGTACGAGCCGTACCGGAGCGTGGGCTCGGCCTGGATGAGGGGGAGAAGCTCATCCGCGGCTTCCTGCGCGAGCTCGAGCTGCGCGTTCGCCTTGTCCATCTCGCCGCGGTGGAGGCAGTAGATGGCCACCTTGGACGCCTTGGTGATGTCTCGGCTGCGCTTGATGACGCGGTCGCGCTGCTCGTCGTACAGCGCCATGGCGTCGCGCATGGCGTCGAACTCGGACGCGTCGAGAAACGCCGACATGGCGCAAGCCGCGCGACGGCGGGGGTTCGCGAAGACGGCGCGAGCCCGGGGGCGGGAAAACGCGCGGGGGGAGGCGACGCGAGTGCGTCCGAGCGGCGACGCGGGTCGAACCAGGGATGCGCCGACGGCCGCGAAGGATGGCATGCGGCGCGCGTCGAAGTGATCGCGTCGTTGCCTAGCAGAGACTCGCACCCGCGCCGCCTCGATTCGTCCAACGCGCCGAGAAACGCCTTCGAGCCGCCACACGAGGTCGCGCGCGATGGCGTCCGTGCTCGACCGCCTCGCCGCGCACGTGTCCAAGCCGCACTTCCCCCTAGTGATATTCCTCCTCGCCGTCGCGAACACGTTCGCCGTGTTCCTCTCGGGGGCGCTCACGGCCCTGTTCGTCTCGACGTGCGCGGCGTGGGGGAAACCTCGATTCGCGATCGTAGCCGCGTGCAACGCCGCGGGCGCGGCCGTGGGTTTCGCCTTGTTTGCGCTCATCGTCGAGGCCCACGGCGTGGACTGGGCGCGGGAGAAATACCCCGCGGTGTTCGCGTCCGAGCACTGGGGCCGGGCGGAGGAGGTCTCGCGGTCGTTCGGATGGGGCGGCCGCGCGTTCCTCTCGGCGATGCCTTTCCCTCTCCACCCGCTCGTCCTCGTCAGCATCGCGACGGGAGCGAGCACGTCCTCCATAGTCACCGCACTGTTCGCGGGGAGGCTGGCGAAATATCTCGCGTTTGGGTGGGTGGCGAGTTCCGGCGCGAGCGTCGCGAGGCGCGCGAGCGGCGGCGCGGGCGGGCCCGCGGATGGGACGGCGAAGGGGACGGCGACGAGAAACAAGCCGAAGGCGAGCTGAGACGAAGGACCCCGGCTCGATGCCGTACGAGCACGCGGGAAGTCGTCGTGTTTTAGCACACCATCCGCACAGTATCTGCAGTCTATGATATTCACACGATGTCACCGTATCGAGATGTCGTCGCCAGCGCGCGTTCGTCGTCCTCGGGCGCGTGCGAACGCGCTCGTGCTCGTGACCCCCTCGCGACCCTGCGCCGCATTCGCTCCGTCGCCTTCTCCCTTCGTCTTCCTTCCCTCTCGTCCGCCTTCGTCTTTCGGCCTTCCGCGCTCGCCGCTCACGCGTCCTTGTCCACCGTCTCGGGGATGACCACCTGAGCACCGTCGTTATCCTCCCCGAGATCGTCGTCGTCGGTGTCCATCCCGTCGCCGTCGGCGGCGGCGACATCGTCCCCGTCGGATCCCTCTCGCCCTCGGGACTCAAGCGCGGCGCCCCCTGCCTCGATCCGCGCGCGCAGACGGTCCTGGGCCTCGCCGGCGAGCATGAGCGCGCGCTCGGCGCACCTCGCGACTTCCCCGGTGCCTCGATCTTTCCACAGCCTCACCGCATCGGCGTGGTGCTTCGTGATCACGGTCGGGGCGCGCGACAACGCGCGGAGGGCGGCGGCGCAGAGCGCGGAGCCGCGCGCGGGCTTCGCGCGCCCGCCGGGTCTCTCTCCCGCGGCGCCGAGAGGATCGGAGTGAAGCGGTGGCGCGGGCTCCTCCGGCTCCAGGAACTCAGCGATGGCGTTGTGGTGGATGCGCGCGGCGTGCCTGCCGAGCTCGATGATGACCTCGAGGGCGCCGAGGTTGACGCCGAACGCGTCCGGGCCGCGAAGCGCGAGGGCGTCGCGGAGAGAGACGCTCTCCTCGACGGCGGCGGCGCGGATCGCGTCGTTAAAGCGGCGCGCGCGCAGGACGTGGATGATCGCGAGGGCGTCCACCGGGTCAAGGAGAAGGCGCATCATGCTGGAAACGTGCGGGAGGACGAGGCTCTCGTCGAAGCGCGAGAGCGCGGCGAGCGTCTCAACGGCGAGGAGGCGAACGTTGCGCGCGGGGTGTGCGAGACACCCCGCCACCGAGCGCGCGAAGGGCTCGTTCGCGAGGTGCTCGCGCTTGCGCGCGTCGTCGCCGAAGGCGAAGACGAGGAGGGCGAGGCGCTTGGCGTGCGCGTCCGCGGGATCGTCCGGCGCGTCAGGGCTCGCCGAGAGCTCGCGGACCATCTCCGTCGCGCGCTCGGCGGTGAGCTCGCGCGCCTCGAGCCAAGCGCGAGCGCTCGTTGCTGCCCCAGCGCCCTCCGCGCCAGCCCCCGCGGAGACGTCGCGCGAGGTCTGGTACTGAGCGAGGACGGACGTCATGGGAGGGAGACGGAAGCGAGAGTGCCAGCGCGCGAGCGCCGTGCCAGCGCGGCGATGAGGAGTGGAGCTCAGGAGAGGCTACACACAGCTGTGGAGTTTTTTATTGTCCTTCGGAGAAACAAAGCCTTGTGGGGTGCCTTGTGCCTTGTTTCTTGTCGTGGTCAAAGGGGTGCAGTGATTTAGAGCGGTTTTTTTGCCCCGTGTCGCTTTTTCTGTGTGAGAAACCTTTCCGCACCGACAGCACAATTTTCTGCCGCATTTCCGCGCGCGCGGGAAACGCAGAGCCTCCCCCTCCCACAAGTCCGTCGCCGCGAGCAGCGCGAAAAAAAAAAAGCGCCGCCGCCGACCCGCGATCAGCAGGCAGATCGGCAGCTCCGCCGACCGTCGAGCATCTCGCGCGAGCTCGCATCCCTGACCCCCGAGGTTTTTCCCCGGGCTAAGCGATCGAAGCGACTCTCACGCGTTCGCGTCTCGTCGACACGGGAGCGAAGCCGACGATTCGGAGACGTGTCCGAGAGGTGCGCGATTCCGCCGAAATTCCCGCGCTCGTCGGGATCCCGCCCGGCGAGCGGCAGAAGCTCCGCGGCGTCCGCCCGGGTGACTCCCTCCGCGAGATGGGGGAGACCCGTCGTCGATGATGTCGCCGCGCGCGCGCGTCTGCACGCGATTCGGGTCGCGTCGGCGCGTGCGAGGCGTTCACCGGAGCGAGATCAGTCAGATCCGCGCGCGGGCGTGCCGCGTTTTCGCCACGACTCCGACCGAGGACCTCGGTCCCGCGCGCGCGTCGTCCCTTGGTCCTCGCGCCGTTCGTGCCGGCGCGATAGTCGCGATAGCCTCTCCCCTCGATGTTGCCCCCGTTCCCGCGCGTCCGTCCGGTCCCGCCTTCGAGTGTCTCGTGCCTCGCGCTGGATCTGACCCGCGACTCTCGCATTTCCTTTCGTTTCCAGACGGGAGCACCATGGCCGAGGCTGAGATAACCCCCGCGCCGCCCGCGGCGGCGCCCGCGGAGGTGGCGCCTCCCCCCGCCGAGCCTTTCACGGAGGGGCTGGACCCGCTTCCCCCCGCCGCGCCCGAGGCGGCGCCCGAGCTGGCACCCGCGCCCGCCGCCACCCCCGCGCCCGCCGCCGCCCCAGCCCCCGCCGCCCCCTCGGGCGCGTGGCCTCCGACCAAGCCCGTGCAGACGCAGCTGGAGCGACTCGAGATCCTTCTCACCCCGAACATGGCGGCGAGGGGACCCAAGGGGTACGCGTGGGTGCCCGTGAACGATTTCGCGATGGTGGTGGAGGAGTTCGAGGAGCGTAAGCGCGCGCGCAAGACCCCCCCTGCGAAGCTCATGCCGCCGCCGAAGCAGAAGAAGCCGAAGGCGGCGAGGGCGGCGCCGGTGGCGTACGTGCCCGAGCCCGAGCCCGAGCCCGAGGTGCTGGACTTCACCGGCCTCTCCGAGGAGGAGATCAAGCGCAAGAAAAAGGAGGCGAAGAAACGCGAGAAGGCGCGCATCATGGCGCAGCTCGCCGCCATCTCCGACGCGAAGGAGAAGCTCACGACGGTGGAGCGGTCGACGCCGACGTCGCGGGAGGGAAAGCGGGTGGTGAAGGCGCCGTCGCAGAGCGGCTCTGAGTATTACACGGGCGAGCTCTCCAACGCGCAGCTCTCGGCGCCACCCCCTGAGAAGAAGCGCAGGACGACGAAGCAGGCGAAGCGCGGTAAGGACGGGAAGGTGATCACGCACCGCACGCTGAAAATTGAACAGATCGAGGAGGACCGCATGTTCCGCAAGAAGGCGCTCCTGAAGGACTGCCGCGACTGCCTGACGCAGGTGCGCAAGCACAAGTACGCGTGGGTCTTCGGCAAACCGGTCGATCCCGTCGCGCTGCACATCCCGGATTACTTCGATATCATCAAGGAACCGATGGACTTCGGCACGGTGAAGGAGAACCTCGACAAGAAGAAGTACCTCAACGGCGGCGGCCCGATGGCGTTTCTGTACGACATGAACCTCGTCTTCAACAACTGTGCGACGTACAACACCGCGGACTCGGACGCGGGGTTGATGGGAGGGACGCTGCGGGAGGAGTTCGAGAAGGCGTGGCAGGCGTCCAGGCTCGAAGAGAAGATCGCCGAGGAGGACACGTTCCGGGCGCAGGAGGACGAGATCATCATGAACACCTCCAACGAGCCGATAGAGGAGGAGGTGCTCATCGAGTCCCAACAGGTGTCGGAGGTGAACCGCCAGCTGGCGGAGGTGCAGAAGCAGCTCGCCGAGCTGCAGAAGCAACAGGCGATGGCGGCGGGCGGGGGCTACAGGCCTCCCTCCGGCGGTGGCGGCGGGTCCAAGCGCAAGCGCGTCGATGACAACGACTATTACATCGACGAGGAGGAGGACTTCGAGCTCGACGAGTACATCCCCGCCCCGCGCGGCGGGTCCCGCCGCGGCGGCGGGTCGAGCAAGCCCCGCAGCGGCGGCGGCGGCGGCGGCGGCGGCGCGCGGTCCACAGGCGGCGGCGGCGGCGCGTTGCCCAGCCGGGACATGACGTACAAGGAGAAGCAGGATCTGACGGAGCTCCTCGGCGAACTTCCCGAGGACAAGCAGGCGCGCGTGGTGCAGATCGTGGCCGAGCGCCACGCCGAGTTGGGCGGCAACGAGGATGACCTCATCGAGATCAACATCGAGGAGCTCGACGCGGTGACGCTGTGGAAGCTCGACCGGTACGTGCGCTCGTGCCTCAAGCCCAAGAAGAAGAAGCAGACGCAGGAGGAGATGCTCCTCGAGGCGAAGCGCATGGAGGAGGAGGCGGAGCGTGAGCTGATGCAGGTGGAGGCGAGCCTCGGCGTCGGCGCGGCTGTCGTGCCCGCCGCGGACACGCCATCCGCCGCGGCCGGGGGCGCCGCGGCGCCGTCCAAGGGCGGGAACGACTCCGACTCGACGGATTCCGACTCGGACTCCACGGACTCGGACTCGGACTCGGACTCTTACGACTCCGCGGAAGGGGGCGGGTCCAACCCCAAGGGCGGGAACGCCGCTGCCGCCGGGGCGAACGGCGCGCCCGCGGCCGCGGCCGCCGCCGCGGGCGGCGCGTCCCTCGTCGAGGTGTCGAGCAGCCGCCCCGCGGACGACGGGCTCGCGCTGAAGCAGAACCAGTCCAAGAAGGAGGTGACGGTGCAGAACCAAGCCGGGTGGGCGAACCTCGCGGACAAGCCGGCGGGCGGAGACGCCCCAGCCGCGGGCGACGCCCCCGCGGTGGCCATCCCGGACTCGCTCTGGTCCGACTTCGAGGCCATGGCGCAGCAAAAGTCCAACCGCGAGAAGGAGCGCGAAGCGTCGGAGGCGGCGGAGAAGGCGGCGGCGGAGGCAAAGGAGGCGGCGGCGCTCGCCGAGGAGGAACAGAAGCGCAAGGACGCCGCCGACGCCGCGCAGGCCGCCGTGCGAGCCGCAGAAGAGGCGGAGGCGGCGAAGAAGAAGGCCATCGAGGATGAGCGCGCCAAACAGCGCGCCGAGCTCGACGGCATGGGTTCCACCGTCAACATGGAGGCGCAGCGCGCGGCCATGAAGGAGTTTGAGGGGTGACGGCGAGGGACGACATTTATTTTGGGGGCGAGAAAAACAAAAAAGGGGGACGCGTCTTTTCCCGGGCCGCGACGCCGAGCGCGAGCGACCTCGCCCGGGCGAGGGTATCCATCGCGCCGGCGAGATATGCGCGAGACGCTCACGACGAGGGTCGCGACGCACAGACAATCTAGACAAAAAACAAAAAACAAATAGCACACCTCGTGTAAGGTATCAGACGTAGAGAAACACAACTCAAAGGGGGCGGGCGGCGCGAGAGAAGGGACGTGACCCGTTGGCCATGCACCGAGTTACAGTCATCCGCTAAGTAGCTACTATCACCATTGGACAGCCTGCAACCCACTCACTCGACTCGCTGACTCGTTCGTTCGTTCGTTCGTTCGGCGCTTAGAGGGCGGAGGTGGCAAGGATGGCGAGGGCGCCGGTGCCGATGACGCCGACGACGGCGAGGGCGGCGAGCTTCAGGTCACCCTCGTACTTGTCGCCGTCGGTCTTGAACTCCTCGGGGGTGTAGATGGGGGAGTACTCGTCGACGTTCGCCTTGCCGTTGCGGAGGCCGAGCTTGTAGACGTAGCCGGCCTTGCCATCGCGGCTGATGAAAGGAGAGGAAAGAAGATGAGGTTGAAGGTTAGCGAGAGAAGGTCGCGTGGAGGGCGGAACGGTGATCGGATCGACGCTCGCGAGGCGCCACGGTCGCGAGACGATCGCGGATCGCGCCGCGCTCGCAGAGCGATGGGGACACGACCGCGAGAAACGGTCGAGCGCGAGTCGAGGAGGCCGAGGACGTGCGGAAGCTCAGGAGTCTGCGGAGGCCCGGGGCATCCTCGATTCGCCGGCAAGACCGAGTTCGCGACGCCGCGGCGCGGTGAAGTCCGAGGGAGACGGGCGCGATGCCGGAATCGCCCGCGACCGCGAGAGGTGTTGGGTTTTTTCCGCGGGAGCGATCGGGAGCGCGGGCGCGGGAACTCACGTCTTGGGCGCGGAGCCGGACTCGGTGGAGCCCCTGTAGCCAACGCCGGCCTGGCCGCCCTTAGCCTTGGTGCCCTGTGACGAGAAGATGCGTTCGGAAGCAGACGAGTCAGTCGAAAGCCGAGAACGCGCGGGGGAAGATACGACGCAACCCCGAAAGACGACGGCGACGCGAGGGACGATATCCGCGCCGATACGGGACGCGCGACGCCGGGAGCGATCGCGAATCAATAACCCCCGGTACTGACACGACAGTCGCGCGCGCGCGCCGATGTTCGCGCGAGGGTGTCGCAGCGCCGCGTCGCGCCGCGTCGCGTCGCGCGCGCAATCGGGTCGCATCGGTGTTTGTTCACTTACGCGCTTGGGGCCGGAAGCGTTGGCCATGATGGTCGTCTGCGCGCGGGTGGAGCGCACGTTGACGCGAGCCTGGACCTTCACGCCGGAGAAGGCGGAGGTGGTGGACATGAGAGCAGCCATTTTGATGTTGCGTGCGGTGGACGGAACGGTACGGTTCGGGTGCTGGAATGGCGATCGCCGGACGAGCCCGGCGCTCCTCGATGCACCGGCAAAACGCTGAGAACGAGGAACATGGATTTCGCGTGCCAGCTGTTCGAGATTACAGGAGAATCGCGTTCAACGCCGATTGAGATCCCGCGATGAACGCTCCACCGCGACCCGTAGCCAGGGTCAAGTTTCATCGGTGATTGAATCGTGGAAATCCTTGATTCTGATTGGCGGACGAGATGCGGAAAAATTGCTCTCGCGCTCCAGAGGGCCGTCGAGCTGAAATCTCTGAAATCCGCTCCGGCGTTGGCGCGCGGCGCGCCTGCTCAGAATGAAGCGCGTCACCGCGCGTCATCGCGCCGCGGGAGTTTCGGCGACGTTCTTCGACCTCTTCGATCGTCGCAGACATCCAGGCGCGTCCCGCGCGTGACCGAGGAGGTTCCGAGGATGAGGGCTCTCGGCGCGATGCGATCGTTGGTTCTCGCGCTCCTCGTCGTCGCGGTCGCGGCGCAGTCCCCGTACCCCGAGGACGGCCTCGTGCGCGCACTGACGGACGACGAGTTCGAGGCGGCGGTGATGGAGAACGGGCGCGAGGCGTGGGCGATCGCGTTCCACACGGATGGGTGCGCGCCGTGCGCGAGCATGGCGCCGCACTTCACCAAGGCGGCGAAGTCGATGCGCGGGATCGTCAACTTCGGCCACGTGCGCTTGAGCGAGGACGGTGACTCGATGGAGATCGCGCGCAAGGTCGGCCTGACGCGCGTCCCTGTCGTCCTGGGCTTCCCCGCCCACAAGCTCATCAACCCTTACGGCGGCCCGAGCGCGAAGCAAGGCGTCGAGTACCGCAACTCCACCTCGAGCGCGAAGAAGATCGCGGACTTCGCCGCCTCGCTCCTCCCCGACGATGTGGTGACGCGCGTGACGACGCGCGAGGCGCTCGACGAGATGCGCTCCTTCGCCTCTCCGCTCGGGTTGCCCACGTCCGTGCTCGTCACCTCCAAGGACTCGACGGGATCGCTGCACAGATCCCTCGCGCTTCGCTTCCGCGGTCGCGCCGCGTTCGCGGAGGTGCACGCGAGCGCGGTCGCGGACGTCCTCCCGGACGCCGGCGTCGCGGAGGATGACGCTCCGACCCTCCTCGTCCTCCCCGCGACCGAGGGGGCCGGGTCGATCGCGCGGCACGACGGCGAGATGGACGCCGAGTCGCTCGCGGCGTTTCTCGACGCCGCCGTCGCCCCCGCGCCGGAGGACGACGCCCCCGAGGAGCGCGACCCGAGGGTGGAGAACGCCAAGCGCGGCGGATCCGAGCGTTCGGATAAGCGCACGCGCGGAGAGTCCCGACCGACGGACTCGATGTTCCCCGCGGTCACCGCTGGCGAGTTTGACTCCGTCGTCCTCACGGTCGAGCCAGTCATTCTGACGGCGTTCACCAGGCTCGCGTCGCCGCGGTGCCTCAACGCCTCGCGCGAGATCGGCGCCGCGCTCCTCGGCATCGCCGGGCACGTCGGTATGGTCGAGGTCAACGCCTCGGATCCGACCAACCGCGAGATTGTCGAACGGTACGCCCCCGCGACGGTCGCGGGGGAGGACGACGCGGCGAAGTGCGTCGAGCTCGCGCTGTTTCCGCACGGCCGGGAGAAGGAGGAGTCCGACCCGGAGGTGTACGCGGGTCCGATCGAGGCGGCCGCGCTCGAGGCGTGGGTGTACGAGTCCGTGCCCGACTTCGTGATGACGCTGGAGGACTCGCTGGTGGATAACTTCTTGTCCACGGACCCGCTCAAGCCGAAAGTCGTGCTCTTCCACGAGGGCGAGCGCCCGCCGAGGACGTTTGTCGCGCTCGCGGCGAATTTCCAGGAGGACTTCGTGTTCGCCATGATCCCCGAGAGCGACAAGGGCAACGCGGAGAAGTTCGGGGTCACGGCGTACCCCGCGATCCGTCTGCTCTACCTGCCCCCGCTCGAGCCCGGGCAGACGCCGGGACCGGAGGGTCTGCAGTACCAAGCCGCGGCGTACCCCGCGCCCAGGCTCGTGTACCAGGAGATGCACGGCTGGATGCAGCAGGTGCAGATCCAGGTCCTCGGCAAGGACATCTCCGGGGGCGCGGGATCGCGCGCCGCCGCGGCGAAGCCCGCGGTGCTGGTGAGCACGGACGCCGAGTTCGAGGCGGCGTGCGGCGCCGCGCCGTTGTGCGTCGTGTGCTTCGTGGCGCGCGACGACGCGACGGGCGGCGTCGCGTCCCCCGCGGAGGAGAAAACCGTCGACGCGCTGACGCGGCGCATGGCGGACACCCCGCTCGCGTTCGTGTACGTGGACCCGAAGGCGCAGAGGTCGTTCGCGTCCGCGTTCGAGGTGGAGCCCGCGGACGTCCCGGCGGTGACGGTGGTGTCCACGCGGAAGAACCGGTTCGCGACGTACGCCAAGACGTTCGACGCGGAGGGCGCGGGCGCGTTCTTGGCGGACGTGCTCAGCGCGAAACAACGCACGCGGATGATCCAGGAACTCCCGAAGCTCGTCGAGGGGGGCGAGGCCCCCGCGGAGGAGGAGGAGGAGGCGATCGTGGAGGAGGAGTTCGACCTCAGCGACGTCCTCGGGGAGGAAGTGGAGGGCGAGGCGGCGATGTCCAAGGAGGAGATGGCGGCGCGAATCGAAAAGGAAATCGAGGAGGAGGCGAAAGCCGCGAAGGAGGCGGCGGAGGCGGAGCTCGCCGCGAAGAAAAAGGCGGAGAAGAAAAAGGCGAAGAAGAAGAAGGCGAAGAAGAAGGCGGCGAAGGCGGAGCTGTGAGAAGACGCGCGGATATTCGTAGGCTCTGCCTGGATGAGAGAATCGCGCGCGCGGCGACGGCTTCTTCTACGTCGCGGAAACGATGGAAACGACCAGCCCGCGCTCTCGTCCCCGCCCCGCCCTCGTCCTCGGTGCGTCCGTCCCCCTCCCTCTTTCACTCGCGCCCCGTCGCTTTTTGCAAGAGACGCTTTAGTCGCGCGTTGTCCTTCTCCGTCGCCGCGACTCGCGCCTTGAGCTTCTCGACCTCCTCGCGCGCGTCCCCAGCGCTTTCTCCTTCCTCGCCTTGGAGTTTGCGGCGGAGATACGGTTGCCCATGATACGTCTGTGCTCCCGCGGGTCCGTCCTCGCGAGCGACGCGAGCTCCTCGTCCGACCGGGCTCGCCCGGCCTTGCTCTTCGGCGCGGGCCCGGACGCCGCCCGCGGCGCCGCGGGGGGTCGCAGCGGCGCGCGGATTCGCGCCGGAGGTTTCGCCGGCGTCTTCTTCGCCTCGCTCGCCGTTTTCATCGTCCGCGTCGGCTGACCGCCGGTTGCCTGGGACGCCGGGGAGAGGGGCACGAGGCGTTCGAGCACGCGACGCGGCGCGGCGCACGGGGGGAGTTTCGCCGTCGGGGCGGTCGTCGGGGGACGGTTCTCCTCGCTCGCGCGCGGTTTGCGCGCCGGCGAGGCGTGCGCGGCGCCGCGAGCGCTGGCGGGGAGGGGAAAGAGGCATAGGGGAAGGAGAGGCGAGGGCGTCAGGAGGGCGCGACCGTCCGGCGTCGCGTTCGGGAGGGGAGAGACGCACCGAGCCTTGATGCGCTCGGCGATTCCACCGAGCATCGAGGCAGCCGCGAGGACCCCGGGGGTGACGTCGACAGCGAGTCCGGCTCGTTCGGAAAGCGCGCCGCTCGACGGGGTCGGCGGGGGTGTCTCGCGGGACCTTTTCTTTCGCGGAGGGGGGTCCTTACGCGCCGAGTCGTCCGCGAAGGCGTCGCGGTCGCGCTTCCCGCGGCCTCGCGTCTCCTTGGCGTCGGGCGTGTCGCACGCGCGCGTGCCGCCCGGCGGCGGGGGCTTGAACGTGGCGACGAGGATCTTGTGCGGCGACGCGCGCATGGCGGACGGAGGCAGCGTCGACCACGAGAGCGGCGCCGAGAGCGACGTCGTTTTCTCGGCGGACTGCGAGTCGAAGGCGTCCGCGGTGAGGTTCGCGACGGCGAGGAGCATGCTCGTGTCGCCGGCGCAGGCGTCGCGGAACGCCTCGTCTGCGGCCGAGCCGATGGGTTCGCTGCGGGAACGCGGCGGGGAAGGGAAGGAGAGCGCGCGCGCGGGTGCGGCGGCGGTCAGCGTCGGAGGGGTAAGCGAAACACAGCTGTGTCTACGACGGGGAAGCGGGCACGCACAGGCTCGAGAGAACCTCCTCGAAGCTCACGTCGGGCGTCATGAAGCGTATAGCCGACGGGCGAGACGCCCGGGCGGGGGATGAGAAGATCCGCGGAGGGCGGTGCGACGCCGCGCGGCGGTCGTGTGTGCGCCCCGCGTCCTCGAACGGCTTCCGTGTGAGGTTTTATTGTTTCTTTTTCCGTCATCAATCACTGCGTTTTGAGTTTTTTCTTCCCCCTCCCCCCCTTGCTACTCTCACAGAAGCAGCCACGCCGCGAGACCCCAGAACGGGACGTACTTGCACGCCGCGGGCGCCTCCTCGTCCAGCTCACCGATGAGGTACGCCTGCCAGATCGAGAAGAAGGCGATGTCCACCACGAACGCCAGGGAAACCCGGTCGGCCCGCATGAGCTCCCCGAGGAACGCCCCTCTCTGCGCCAGGTCCCCCCCCACCGCCGGGTCCGCCGCCGCCGCCCACCAGACCGAGAGCACGCCCACGGCGAGCCCGCTCGCGCCGAACGCGCGCGAGAGCAAACCCTTCTCCCCGCGCGCGAGCTCCGCGGGCCCGTCCCGCTCCTCCTCGGACGCGTCCTCGCGCCACGTCGGCGACACCGGTTTGAGCGCGCGAGCGCTCATGTAAGGGAGCATCAGCGCGTTCGTGAGGAACATGGCGAACGACCAGAGCTTGACCGTGGGGAGGTCGCGCCCTTTCCGGTCCATGAGCATGAGGGGAAGGAGCATGAACACGAACGCCTCGGCGAAGTTGAAGACGCCGAGGGTGACCGGGTGCACCTCCGGCGCCGCGCCGAGGAGGTCGATCCCGAACTTGTTCAGCAGCGGAAGCACGAAGAAGAAATCGGTCGACTCCGCGATCACCTCGTTGAGCGTCTCGGGAGCGACCGCCCACGCGGGCTCCCCCGGGAGACCCTGCCACCCGGGGGGCGAGAGGAGGAGGACGAACCAGTACGCCGCGCCGAGCGCGGCGAGCCCGCCCGCCGCCGCGACGTCGGGCTCGCCCGCGGGCGTCGCCGGGGCTGCGCTCGAAGTCGCCGCCGCCGCGTTCGTCGTCTCCGCGTCCCCGCGCTTCTCCCTCTGCGCCCTGAGCTGCTTCTTCACGAGCGGCGCGACCGCGCGGATGATGGAGAAGGAGACGTCCCCGAGCTTCGCCGGGGGTTCGACGACGTCCCGCGCGTACACGAGCTTGCCCGTCTCGGGGTTGATGCGGTAGAGGCTTGCGCCCCTCGCGTTCGGGAACGGCTCGCCCTCGAGCTCGACGTACCACGTCATGCCGACGCTGATGCCGCCGCCGTCCGTGCACTCGTCCACGATGAAGAGCATGTCGTCCGGGATGCCGTCGCACGACTCCTCGAAGAGTTTCTTCACCGCGGCTTTCCCTCGGAACGGCTTCGGGAAGTTGAAGTCCTCGTACAGGATGTCGTCGTCCACGAACTCCAGCGCCGCGGCGACGTCGCGGCGGTTGATGGCGTCGTACATCCCGCGCACGACGCTCTCCGCGGTGACGGTCGTCGCCGCAGCGCCGCGGAAGATGGTCGGGAAGCCCCCGGCGCGGGCGACGGGCGCGGCGCGGCGCGGCGCCGAGGTGGCCGATCGGCGCGCGGAAGGTGGGCACGAGGCGCCGCGAAGCGGCGAGACCTCGCGCGCGGCGAGCGGCGCCGCGCGAACGCGAGCGGAGGTCCCCGAGCGGGACGCCGCGGACGCGGCGGGCGGGCGGGCGCGAGGGAGCGCGACGCGCCCGGCGAGCATCGCGGCGGCGGCCGTCATCGCGTGGGAGGGACGGCGTGCGCGCGGGTCCGGCGCGTGCACCTTTATGCCGTCGACGTGTCGCACGCGTGGAGGCCCTTCGTCAGTCCGCCGGTTCGAGGGTCGCAGGATCTCCGAGTCGAGGATTTTCAGGGTTCCCTAAACCGTAGTCTCCCCCGCGCGCTCGACCAATCACGAGCCCGGATCTCCGAGTGAGAATCATTCGGGAGGAGATGTGTCGGCTTGGCAGATATATCCGGGTGGAATCCGCGCCCGCGAGCGCCCCCGAGACGCGCGCGCCTCGCGGTCATTCGCCCTCGCGCGCCGACACGCTCCGCGCGGTCGCAGACGTACCCCTCCGTGGAACTATGTCCGCCCTCACCATCGCCGCCGCCGCGCCGACCGTCGCCCCCGCCAAGGCGCGCGTCGCGCGTTCGGCCATCAAGGCTCGTGCCGCCCCCGTCCGCCGCACCATCCGCGTCGGGGCCACCGCCGAGGCCTCCGCGGAGGCGCCCGCGACGTCCTCCGAGGTACGTCCGCGAAAGACGCGCGACGCGTCCCCGAGCCCGCGCCGCGTTCCCTCCATCACCTCGACCGAGCGCCCCCGCGCCGCGCCGCGAGACGCCACCGCGACCCGAGCCCAAAGGGGTGACGACGGATCGATCGCGTCCCGCGACGGCGAAGACGACGAGACGACGAAAACTGCCGCCTCCCCCCCCCTCGAACCTCCGTCGCTCACCTTCCATCCCCCGCCCTCCCCCTTTCTCCCAGACGAAGACCTTCTACTTCTGCGTCGCGAACGCGGACTTCATGCTGAACGACGAGAACAACGAGCACTTCCCCGAGGTGCTCCGCGAGCGCCGCCGCTTCTACCGCGAGACGTCCAAGGAGCAGGACTTCTGGGTCGTCCCCAACCCCGCGTTCCTCGACGCCATGCCCGACGTGAAGAAGAAGGTCAGGCAGCCCTGCGTCGCGGTCGTCACCACCGACAAGGTCTGGAACGACTTCGTCAAGCTGCGCCTGGACCGCGTGTACAAGGGCGCCGTCGAGGGGAGCGCGGAGGAGTGCCTCGCCAGCACGGAGCTCATCGGCGCGGATGCCTTCCCCGCGGTGGACCCGGCGAAGTGGACCGCCCCGTACAACAAGTACGCCGGGGGGTGGTGGGAGGCCTTCTACCCGGGCAACGAGAACGTCTGAAAAAGAAGTGCACAACGCGAGGTGGATCCATCTCGCCGACGCACGTAGGAGGGCGCACGCGGTTCACATTCGTCGCGAGAAACAACCACCACCGCGGTGGAACTGAAGAGGGGAGGGAGCCAGCCGCGAGAGGGTAATAACGAGGTTTATGATAATAACAACGCGAAACACCACCCCCACGCCGCCTCCTTTCGGACGCCCGTCACCTCACCGCGCGGCTCTGCGCGAACATCCCGACGGCGACGGCGCCGAGCCACGCGAGGAGCTTCCCCGTGGGCCTCGCCGCGGCGGAGACGATCGCCGGTCCCGGGCACAGCCCCGCGAGCCCCCACCCCGCGCCGAACATGAGCCCCCCGACGGCGAGCTTCGCGTCGATCGTCTTGTTCTTCGGGACGGTGAACTCGCGCCCGCACGTGGGCTTGCTTCGCCTGCCCGCGACGAAAAAGCCCGGGATGGCCACCGCCATGGCGCCGCCCATGACGAGCATGAGCGACGGGTCGAAGCTCGCGGCGGTGGCGGAGAGGAAGCCAGAGACCTTCGCGGCGCGGCGCATGCCGGAGATGGTCAGCCCGACGCCGAAGACGAGGCCGGAGAGCGCCTCGACGACGAGGTTCAGGCGCTCGTGCGCGGGGGTGTGGTCGCCGTCGGATTTCTTCCCGAGGTTTCTCCCGACGACGCCGAGGCCGAGAAACGCAGCCGCGGAGCTCGCGAGGATCGCGCCGTAACGCGTCAGCGTCTCCGCCGCGGGGATCGCGACGTGGCTCAGCGCGGCGTAGCTCGAATCCACGCCCAGGGCGGCGTTGGTGGCGAACGCCGTCGCGCAGGCGAAGCCGGAGGCCATGAAGAGGCCCGTGTACGCCATGGAGCGCACGCTGAAGCGGGAGACGCCGCAGATGCCGTGCCCGGACGTGCACCCGTTGCCCATGCCCGTGCCGGCGCCGACGAGGAGGCCCGCGGTGATGATGCGCGCCATGGGGACCGAGGGCTCGGCGATCTGAAGGGGGTCCCAAGCCGCGTCGAGGAGGCCTGGATCGAGGAGGGGAGGACGGAGGAGGGGGGGCGACGTCAGGGGGAAAAAAAACCGGTCGTCATCGGCAGGTTGGCAGTCGTTTGTTCCGGTCGGCAGGAAATTGCGCCCGTCGGATCGCGACGTCACGCGCGTTGGTGCCTTTCGTCACGCTGCTGTCATCGGCACGTGTTTGACGCCTTGGCGCCGATTTTCTCCGCGGAGGAGACGCGCGTCGCGGGCGCGGGAGCGGGGCGAACGCGATCGCGAACGCCGACGCGCGATTCGGGACGGGACGCACCGGAGGCGACGAGACCGCCGAGGAAGGCGAAGCGCCAGGGCGAGACGTCACCCTCCGTGACCGTGCCCTTGAAGGAGCCGCTGATGCCCAGAACGCGCCCATTGAGCAGGAGCTTCCCGACCGTCGCCACGCCGAGGATGGCGCCGCCCATGAGGGCGTCGGCGGGCTGGAACTGAAGCGTGATGGAGGACATGGGAGTGGTGGTCGGGCGTCGGACGAGAGACGAGGGCGTCGAGCGAACGCGAACGGGTGAAGTGGTGAGCGGGCGTGCCGTGCGCGCCGCGAGAGTGGTCGTCTTGCTTCCCGCATAACGTGAGAGTGGCTTTTTCTCGTTCGGCGATGACGGGGACGAAGTCCCCTTGCTTGGGAGTGTCCGGTAGATCCGGGGCGGCGCGCAAATGTTGGAGACTGGGAGATGTGTGAGACATTTGCACTTCCGGCCGTTGGATTTATCGGTCAACGACGAGAGTGCGTCGCGCCCGTCTCGGCGCGCGCGTCCCGTCTCGCCATGTCGAGGGTCTCCGGCCGACGCGGGTGCGCCACCCTCTCATCATCTCGACACCGACCGCGCCCGTCGCGTCACACCCGCCCCCCGCCCTCCGCACACTCGCGCTTCGTCCTCTCGGGACGCCTCGCGCGAAACGCTCCGAGACTCATTCCCCCTCTCCCCTCCCCTCCTCCCTCCTCCCCCCCCGGCCGCAGCATCACGAACGCGGACGTCGACCTCCCCCCCCCGAGCGCGGCGACGATGACTACTCACACCTCGCGTAGCGCGCCGCGCGTGTCCGCGTCGGGGTCGCGCCCCTCGGCGGGGACGCGCCCCTCGGCGGGGACCGCGACGCGCGTTCCGGACGGGACGGCAAAAACCGCGACGAAATCCGCGACGAAATCCGCCGCCGCCGCCCGGAGCGGCGACCCGATCGGGACCGCGCGCTCGACCGCCCCGGGCGGATCTGCGCGCGCGAACCAGACCTCTCGCGCGAGCACGAGCGCGTCCGGCTCGTCGCTCGCCGCGCCGCGCGAGAAGCTCTCCGCGGTGCAGAATCTCCCCGAGCGCTTCTGCGTGCACTGCCGCGGCCCGCACGATCGCCGTCGCCACGTCGTCCGCAAGATGTCCGTCGCCGAGCGCGCGGCGGCGAACGACCGCGGCCTCTCCGAGTTCGGGCGGCTGTACAACGCGAGCGAGCTCCCCGCGGAGAAGAACAGCGGGTCGTTCGGCGGCGCGGACGCGCTGCGGTGGAAGCGCCCGGGTTGGCCCGAGGAGGACTTTGACGTCGAGACGTGGCTCCCCATCTTCCTCGGCGGCGCGCGGGAGACCGCGGAGCCGCAGCGCATGATCGCCATCCAGGGCTCCAAGCGCATGATGCGCCAGCCCTCGGCGCGGATCCTGCCGCTGATCCCCGTCCTGGTGCCGCCCCTGCGCGCGTGCCTCAGCACGACGAACCCGCCCGCGGTGGCCGCGGCGCTGGACCTGGTGCGGTTCCTCCTGACGCAACACGAGGAGGCGGTGGACGTGCTCATCGCGTGCGACGGGTTCCGCCGGATGCTCCCGGCGCCGAACCTCCTCGCGACGTGTAAGGTGCGCGTGCGCACGGGGTACGACCTGAAGATGATCGGCGGGCAGCAGCAGAGGCTGGACCTGCTCATCGACGAGGTGCTGGAGCTCATGGCGACCAAGGGGGGGGAGAGGGGACTCAGGCTCATCAAGAGCTACATACCCACGTTCGTGTGGCCGAAACCCCCGGGAGCGAAGCCGAGGCGGTGACGAAGAGGGGACGGCGGGGAGACGACGCGGGGGCGGCGGCGAGCGAGCGCGGCGCGCAGGGTCTTCAGTTTTTTCGCCAGATTGACTGACGACCGATGACGACCGAGTCACTTGGAAAAAAACGCGTCCGGCGAGGAGTTTCTCTTCTCTTCCCTTCCTCCCTCCAAAAGGTGTCAAGGAAAAGTGTGGACCCTGTCACACATAGACGCGCAGTCTGGATTTTCCGTCGGGAAAACTAGTCTGTAGTAGTGCGGGCTTTTTCTCTCCGGGAGCGCGCGCGTCCCCCCCACTCGGCGCTCGCCCGCGGCCCGCTCTCGCGCACTCGCGCCGGCGCCACAATGTCGGACGCCGAGGTTCCCCCCGCGATGGCGGTGACCCGCCGCGTCTCCTGGGTCCTCCAGTCCTTTCTCATGATCGGCGAGATGGCTGGCCAGGGCGTCTTCGCGCTCCCTCTGCATCTCAGCCGGCTCGGGTGGGTGGTTGGCACGCTCGTGTGCGCGGGCGCGCTCGTCCTGAACAACGTCTCGCTCCGGATCCTCTTCGCGGTGCACGGCCGGTTCCCCGAGCTTCGCTCCCAGGCGCACGCCGCGGACGCGCTGTTCGGCGGCTCCGGCGCGGCGGCGGTGAAGGTGTTCGTCCACGTGTACCTGTTCAGCGTCATCGCGTGCTTCCTCAACTCCCTCGGAAGGGTCGTGATGAACGAGATGTACGAGACGCGCGTGTGCCTGCCCATCGCGACCGCGGTCTCGGTCGCGGTCGTGTACCCGTTCGCGCAGCTCCGGAGCTTCGGCGACATCACGGTCATCTCCTTCCTCTCCGCGGTCGCTCTGCTCGGGTGCCTCTTGCTGATCATGTCCGCGAGTTCGCACGTCGACCCTGAGCCCGGCGCGACGATGAGCCTCGTGCCCACCGTCTCCTTCTTCGAGGCGCTCTCCTCCGTGGGCGGGTTCTTCTTCGCCTCCGCGGGCGGGCAGTGCGCGTTCTTCGAGTACCTCACGGAGATGGAGGTCCCCGCGGAGTACCCGAAGACGCTCGCCCTGGTCACCCCGAGCCTCTTCGCGCTGTACTACGCCACCGCGGCGATCATGTACTCGCGCTTCGGGGACAAGGTGCCCGGCTTTTTGCTCGACATCCTCCCCTTCGACAACACGCGCCTCCTCGGCAACGCCCTCTTCTACTTCCACATCGTCGTCTCGCTGGTCATCTTCAGCAGCGCTCTGTTGCGCGCGTACGCGACGCACAGCGTCACGGACCCGTCGTTCGAGGCGAAGCGCGAGTGGGCGGTGAACTCGGCCGTCATGTTCGCCGCCGCGTACCTCGTCACCAACGTCTGCGGCTTGTTCGAGGACATGACCGCCGCCGTCGGCGCCGTCATCGTCTCCGTCGTCATCCTCATCATCCCGCCGGCCTACCTCCTCGCCGCGTACGCCGCGTCGGAGAACAAGGACGTGGAGAAGTCCTCCGACGACGCGTCATCGGGCGACCAAAAGTACGGCTCGGGCGCGACGGCGGGCGAGAAGGAGGGCGCGAACGGGGAGGAGAAGGCGTCGGAGACGTCCTCGGCGACGGCGTCGGCGAAATTCTGGCTCAAGTGCATGGTGGTCGTCGGGCTCGTCGTCGTGCCGCTCATGTCCTTCGGGAGCGTCTCGAAGCTCGTGGCGGACTCCAAGAGCGTCTCCCCGCCCTTCTCGTGCGGGCCGTGCGTGACGAGGGAGTGCCACTGGAGCGAGGCGGAGGCGGCGGGCGGGGACGAGTTCTCGCCGAGGATCGTCCCGGAGGAGGACTACGGCGCCCCGTCGGTGACGTACGAGCACCTGCCCTCGGGGGAGGAAATCATCGAAGGCGCCGAGCAGAGGTGGCGCGAACAGGCGGCCGAGTTACGCGAGATCTACCCGGGGGCGCCTCCCGCGCCGCCCGGAGCCGCGCGGTGAGTGGAGAGACGTTTTTCTCGAAGACGCGAACGTATAATTGATAATTCGTACTCCTCTCGCGCGTCGCGACGCGAGGAAAGGTCGCGCCGCGTCCCTCTCCCCCGCCGCCTCGTTCAGTCCCGCTTCCTCGCCGCCTGCGGCCTCCGCTTGATTTCGGGCAGGAGGTCGCCCAGCGGTTTCGTTCCGTCGAGCTTGAGCGCGGCGAGCGTGCGCCCCCCGCCCTCGGACGCTTTCCCCGTCGTCTTCTTCACGACGCACCCGAGCTCCTTACAGTGCGGCGCGAGGTCGGCCACGCCCACGCGCATGCGCTCGGCGAGCGCGGTCAGGTCCACCTCCCACCCGCCGACTCGGAGCGCCATGAGCACGGCGTGCAGAACGACCAAGTCCGCGGCCGGTTTAGGCCGGGCGAACCTCCGCGCGACGCGACCCGCCCCCCCCCCCCCCCCCCCCCCCCCCCCCCCCCCCCCCCCCCCCCCCCCCC